>Ga0209121_10000079_pt1 | contig 88835 bp, 91 predicted proteins | sample Cruoilmetagenom3_FD_187292 | JGI IMG/M metagenome (GOLD analysis project Ga0209121, IMG submission 187292) | Oil polluted marine microbial communities from Coal Oil Point, Santa Barbara, California, USA - Sample 3 (SPAdes) (version 2) | ecosystem: Environmental > Aquatic > Marine > Oil seeps ...
CGCACCGTCGAGCGATCCACTTGCATGACATTGCACGCCCGACGCTGGCTCACCCCGTGCGCTTCGCACAGGTGCGCTACAGCTTGTCGCTTGGCCCCGACCGGTTACCTTAGTTTTGGCGCGGCTTACTCCGAGCGTTACGGCGAAACCTTTTTCGCCAGTCTTGCCGAAGAGGATTTCCTGAATACCGGCGTCGGAGTTGACGCGGCGGCAGAATACAGTCGCTCCGGTTATCGGATTTCGGCCAATCTCGATACAGATATTGCTTTGTCCATACCCGGACTTGCCGTTGACCCGTTTCTGGATGTTTCGGTCTATCTGGACGATCATTCGTGGCAAGAGTCGGCTTATGATAGCAAGCGCATTGGATTTGATGCCGATCTGATTTTTCCCGTCCGCCAGGGCGTGTACCTGTCGGCTGGGTACTTCTATTACGACAATTCGATTTCCAATGTTAACGCCAATACCTCGCCACTTGTGATCGCTGAGCAGCAGGTGACATCCGGCGCGAAACTCGGTTTGCATTACGAGACCCTCGACACACCGGTACGACCAGGTAACGGCGTTTCATTGGGTCTGACCGCGCAATATGCTGGGATAGGTGGAGACACAAACTGGAATAGCTTGACCGCGCATGGTTCAGTTTATCAGCCATTGCCAATGAACGGAGTTGGAAGCATCTCCTTCGTTGCCGGCCAAATTCGAACCTTAAACGACGAGCCGATAAGCATTTCCGAACGTGCCTTCCTTGGTTATGACTTACCCCGCGGATTTGCCTTCGGCGGAATTGGCCCGAGGGATAACGACGGTGGATCCGTCGACACCGCGCTTGGCGGCGAGACTTACGTGGCCGCTAGCGTCGAAAGTGATTTCCCGATGGTCGAAACCAACTCAGGTGCTGTTTATGGCGGCGTGTTTTGGGATGGCGGTAGCGTCTGGGATTTGCATGGCACTCCGGTTGGGGCGTCGGGCGTAATTGACGATTCTATGTACTGGCGCGCTAGCTACGGTGTTAGCGTTACCTGGATCAGCGGCTTTGGTCAGGTTCAGTTGAGTTGGGCCGAGCCCTATCTAAGTCAGCCAGATGATATCACCCAGCCACTGTCTGTTTCCTTCTCTACAGCATTCTGATTTTATTGCCTTTATCGGTTTTTACCGGACCGGGCTAGCGTGCTCGACCTGTTTCCGAGACGTTACCTTTTTTCAGATCTGTTGACTTGAACTAAACTTTTTAAATTGGTGCTGATTTTGTAGTTCCAATTCCTGAGTTTTTCAGGATGCGGGGTTCATTTCGGTTGGAGTACGCGCTCACTCCGTTACTCCGGCTTTGCTTGGGCGCATAAAACTGTCAGTATCGCGTGCTATTTCAAGCGGAGTGACTGATGGATAGCCCTGAAGCCGAGATTAATTCGAATGATGACAACTCAGTTGATACCAAAATTGTCGCGTATAAAACATTGCAGCGGGAGTACATAAACCGCCGTCCTTCAGGAATCCGTAAAAAGATCTCCGCCGCGATAAACACGCACGGTAGTTTCATTTCGCAGGTGGCAAACCCGAACTACCGCGTTCCTTTACCAGCGCAGTATGTGCCGATTTTAATGAACGTATGTCACTTCACGATTGAAGAGCAGGAAACATTTCTGACCGCATATACTGCGGCCCACCCGGGACAGGCGCTTTTTGCGCGGGCCGCCGCAAAGGCGGGCCGCCGCAAAGGGAGACTACACGTCCTTGACGTTAAACCTTTCAGAGATTCAGGACGAGAGTAAGCGCATCGCACTTTCCCGCTCCATTCGCGAAATAACGGCGACAATGATCCGGCTTGTTTTGGAAAACGAGTCGAAGGAGCGCGAAGGCTGACGCGATGAAAATTTGTTTCCAATGTGAATGGGGTTTTAACGGATACCCTGTCAGTATTTGCGCGCGCACGCCGATCTGGTTGTGCATGACGCCGCTGGTAAATTTGTCCAGCGCATCTCTCCGACCGGAGCGGGTAAGGGGGCTTCGTTGACAGTTGCCCGTCTGACGGACGAGACCTCGGAACTATGGGATGCGCCGATTGTCAACTTCACCCTTCGTTGGGGAAAGTAGCGCTAGGTCGCGCTACCTCCAACTGTTAAGCCGCCGATAAGAAGGGTTGGCTGACCCACGCCGACCGGAACGCTCTGGCCGGCTTTGCCGCAAGTTCCGATGCCGGGGTCCAGCGCCATGTCGTTGCCGATGGCGCGGATGTTGTTCAGCGCGGTCGCGCCGTCGCCGATCAGCGTGGCGCCCTTCACCGGATTGCCGACCACACCGTTTTTGACGCGATAGGCTTCCGTGCAACTGAAAACGAATTTACCGTTGGTGATGTCGACCTGACCGCCTCCAAAACCGACCGCGTAGATGCCGTCTTTGACTTCGGAAACTACATCCCCCGGTTCGACGCTGCCGCCCAACATAATCGTATTGGTCATGCGCGGCATCGGCGCGTGGGCGTAGCTTTGCCGCCGTCCGTTGCCGGTGGCCGGAACTCCCATCAAGCGGGCGTTTTGACGGTCCTGCATGAAGTTCACGAGAATTCCATCCTCGATCAGCACGTTGCGTTGCGATGGTGTGCCCTCGTCGTCGAAGGAAATCGAGCCGCGTCGGTCGGGGATGGTGCCGTCGTCGACCACCGTCACTCCTTTAGCGGCGATGCGTTTCCCCATCAGACCGGCAAAGGCACTGGTTTTCTTACGGTTAAAGTCACCCTCAAGGCCATGGCCTATCGCTTCATGTAAAAGGATGCCCGGCCAACCGTTGCCAAGAACTACATCCATCACACCTGCAGGCGCGGGTTCGGCATTCAAATTCACAAGCGCGATCCGCAACGCTTCTTTTGCGGTTGCTTTCCAGTGGTCCTCGGTCATCAACATCGCCAAGCCGTGTCGGCCACCACCGGCAGAATGTCCGCTTTCCCGCCGCCCGTTCTGCTCCACGATCACCGAGACGCTGATTCCTGTCAAAGGTCTAGCATCTTTCAGGTGCATACCTTCGGGCCGGAGAATTTCGATTTCCTGCATGCTCGCAGACAAGCTGGCAGAAACTTGAACCACGCGCGGGTCGAGTTCGCGGGCAAAAGCATCAATTTCGCGCAGCGTCTCTATTTTCACAGGAAAGCTGGCATCGTCGAACGGATCCAGATCGGTATAAAGCCGGCGGTTCGTCGGGTTTGGTGGTGGTGCCATAGTGCCGCCGCCATCGCCGACAGCAAGCCTTGCGGTTTCGCCCGCGCGTTTAAGCGCCGCTTCGGTCAGCTCTGTCGAGTGGGCATATCCGGCCGTTTCGCCCCGAATGGCCCGCAAACCGAACCCTTCGGATGCGTCATAGCTGGCGGTTTTGATCCTGCCGTCGTCCAATACCAGCGCTTCGGAGCGGCGGCGCTCAAGAAAAAGTTCGCCATCATCGGCACCGGAAGTCGCCTCTCGAAGGGTTGCGAGACTGTCTTCCAAATCCAGATTATCTTCAAAAGGTTGAAACCGCGGGGTGTTTGTGGTCATTTTTATCATCCAATGGAGTGCGAAATGCCTACAAGCGGCTGAATGCCGCAAAAGACTGACTTGTTATCTACAGCTTATTATGGTCTTTGATCTAGATCAATAAACGGAGATTCTGCAAGTTATCGTAAGCAGAATTGGTAAGTGCTAACAATGCACAAAAAACGGGGAACGAACGATGCGGATTGGTGATTTCTTCACAAAAGTTGCGACACTTCTTGTTGCTACAATGATTTCCGGCGCTGCCTGGGCGCAAGACGGTATCACGGGCTTGACTACTATCGGTAAGCCGGTCAATGGCGCATACGGCTTTCAGCCAGCCGCAACCGAGCTAGCGCGCGATATTCACTGGCTTGATGGCATGCTCAACTGGATTATGGGTGCAATTTGTGTGTTTGTGACACTGCTGCTGATCTGGGTGCTTGTTCGCTATAACAAACGTGCCAATGAAAACGCTGCACGGTTCACGCATCACTCGACAGTCGAAGTGGTTTGGACGGTCGTTCCAATTCTTATCCTGATCGTTATCGGTTCCTTCTCGCTTCCAATCCTGTTCAAGCAGCTTGAAATCCCTGAAGCCGACATGACGATAAAGGTCACCGGCAGCCAGTGGTACTGGACGTATGAATACACCGACAACGAATTCGAGTTCGATTCCTACATGATCGGCGCCGGAGAGCCAGGACTTACCGACGCGGTTAAAGCCGAGCTGGCCGAATACGGTTACGCAACGGACGAATATCTTCTGGCGACTGATAACGCAGTAGTCGTACCGGTTAACGCCGTCGTTCGTCTTCAGCTAACCGGTTCGGATGTGATCCACTCTTGGGCGATCCCTGCTTTTGGTGTGAAACTGGACGCAGTCCCTGGTCGTCTTAACGAGACCTGGTTCTCTGCAGACGTTGAAGGCGTTTACTTCGGTCAATGTTCAGAACTGTGCGGCAAAGACCACGCTTACATGCCAATCACGGTTAAAGTGGTTTCGCAAGACGTGTACGACGCATGGTTGAACCGCGCGACCGAAGAATTCGCCGGTCTGCCATCTTCGATCACAGTTGCATCCGCAAACTGATTGAACCCGATTAACCGGGGTGGTTTTCTGCCCTGGTCCCAACTGGACGAGTTTTTATGACTGACGCTACTTTCATAACCGAGACAAAAGAATATGACGCGCAGTTTGGCGACTATGTCGACCTGTTGAAGCCGCGTGTCATGCGCTTGGTGATATTCACTGCGGCCGTTGGCTTGTTCACGGCTCCGGTGGCTGTGCATCCAGTCATTGCATTTGCAACGATCCTTTGCGTTGCAATCGGGGCAGGGGCATCCGGTGCGCTTAATATGTGGTGGGATAGCGATATCGACGCCATTATGAAGCGCACGACAAGCCGTCCGATTCCGTCAGGTCGCGTTTCCCGCTCCGAGGCGCTGGCCGTCGGACTAGCGTTATCGTTCTTGTCCGTGATGATGCTTGGACTGTTTGGAAATCTGTTCGCCGCCGGATTGCTAGCATTTACGATCTTCTTCTACGCTGTGGTCTATTCGATGTGGTTAAAACGCAGCACGCCTCATAATATTGTTATTGGCGGGGCAGCTGGTGCCTTCCCGCCGATGATCGGCTGGGCTGTTGCCACAGGCGGTGTCAGCATCGAGAGCATCTTGATGTTCGCACTGATCTTCATGTGGACTCCGCCGCATTTCTGGGCATTGGCTCTGTTCCGCAACGACGACTACAAGGCAGCCGGTATTCCCATGCTGCCAGTTACGAGCGGAACCAAAGTCACACGACGTCACATTTTGGCTTATACAGTATTGTTGCTGCCAATCGCGATTGCGCCAGCCTTTACCCAAATTGGCGGCCCGTTGTATTTCACCATCGCCGTCGGCTTTAACGCCGTTTTCCTGTTTGGCGCTTTTCGCCTTTGGAAACGCGATGATGCGAGCGCCGATGCTGACTCTTATCGCGCGGAGAAACGGTTCTTCATGTTCTCCATCCTCTACCTTTTCGTCCATTTCGTGGCCCTGCTAGCCGAGGCCGCCTTGCGCGCCCTCGACCTAGGTGTCACGTCATGGCCAGTGTGGTTTTAAGAATGTCCGGTATCAATAAAGAACATGAACTTCATACACGCCGCAAAGGTCGCAATGTTTCGGTAGGCATCGCACTTGGGCTGTTTGTCGCGCTGATTTTCGCTGTGACCATGGTGAAGCTGAGCAAGCCACAGGGCGTGGATATTAAAGCTCCGAACTTCAGTCTTGATGCGGTGACCTCGGAATGAACCAGAAATCCAACAAACGTGTTGTTTTGAGCCTTGTTGCGATCGTTGCGTTCATGGGCGCGATGTCATTGGCTGCGGTTCCATTCTACAACTGGTTCTGTTCGGTTACTGGTTATGGCGGAACAACCTCCGTGGCTTCGGGTGAAGCAGGCGAAATTCTTGACGAGACGATTATTATTCGCTTTGACGCTTCGCTAGACCGCGATATGCCCTGGACCTTTAAACCGATGCAGCGCCAAATGGAAATGCGTATCGGCGAAGTCGGGTTGGCCTTTTACGAAGCCCATAACCCGACAGATCAGGCTGTCGCCGGAACCGCCAGTTACAACGTCGCCCCGTTTACGGCGGGCGGATTTTTTACCAAAATCGACTGCTTCTGCTTCACAGAACAAATTTTGCAACCTGGTGAGACAGTGCAAATGCCGGTGACATTCTTCGTCGATCCGGAAATTGTTAACGACCTCGACGGCAAATTCGTTCATTCGATAACGCTGTCGTACACTTTCTACGAAACCGATCTACCGGCAGAGCAGGCCAGCCTTGCTGAACCAGTAGACGCAAACATCAATACTGCGGTAAACTAACCGCGAAACGTGCAATAAAAGAGGGACCCAACATGGCGCATGAAAAAAATCACGACTATCACATTCTGGCCCCAAGCCCGTGGCCACTTGTAGGCGCTGTCAGCGCATTCATTTTGTTCTACGGCGCAGTTCTTTACATGAATGAGAGAGGCCCGTGGGTGATGCTTATCGGCTTCGCTGGTGTGCTTTATACCATGTATGCGTGGTGGGCCGAGGTTGCCCACGAAGGCAACACAGGCGATCATACACCTGTTGTAAAAATCGGTTTGCGTTATGGCGTGATCCTGTTCATCACCTCCGAAGTTATGTTCTTCGTTGCGTGGTTCTGGTCATTCTTCCGCGCCTCGCTTTTCCCGAATGCGGATTATGCGGGCGGTGTATGGCCTCCGCAAGGTATCGAGACGCTTGACCCTTGGCACCTGCCACTGATTAACACGTTGATCCTGCTTTGCTCGGGTGCTGCCGCGACATGGGCGCACCACGCGATCGCGCATGACAATGACCGTAAGGGTCTGGTTCAGGGTCTGACATTGTCAATTCTTCTGGGCGCGTTGTTCACGTTCTTCCAGATTTATGAGTACTCGCACGCAACGTTCGCCTTCTCGGGCAACATTTACGGCGCGAACTTCTTCATGGCGACAGGATTCCACGGCTTCCACGTCGTCGTCGGTACGATCTTCTTGTTCGTTTGTCTGGTGCGTGCGCTGAAAGGCGACTTCACGCAGGAGAACCACATCGGCTTCGAAGCCGCTGCGTGGTACTGGCACTTCGTTGATGTTGTTTGGCTGTTCCTGTTCGCAGCAATCTACATCTGGGGCGGTTGATAAACTTCCTTGGGAGGAGGGGCGCGTGCAAGGGTTCCGTTTGCGTCCAACTTTCCATATAGAATTTGCGCGGGTCCTTATGGGGCCCGCGCTTTCGTTTGATTTGAGGTCTCGATGAACCGGCGTATGATATTCCCGATCGTTTTTGGTGTGGTCGGCACAGCGTTATTCCTTTCGTTAGGGTTTTGGCAGTTGCAGCGCATGAACTGGAAAGCGGGTATTCTCGCGGACATCGACGAACGTCTCGCGGCTGCGCCGATTGAACTGCCGGCGACGCCTGATCCGGTTATCGACAAGTACCTGCAGGTTGAAGCTACTGGAGAGATCGTTGACCGTGAACTCCATGTTCTGACATTTGGCGAGAACACTCCCGGCTTTCGCGTGATCGCGCCAATGGTGCTGGACAACGGGCGGCGCATTTTGGTGGATCGCGGCTTCATCGGCGAAACAGAAAAGAACGCACCGCGTTCGGGCGGGGCGGTATCGGCAATCGGTTCGCTCGTTTGGCCACAAGAAACCGACAAGTATGTTCCTGACCCAAATCTGGATGAAAACATCTGGTTTGCGCGGAACGTGCCGTTGATGGCGAAAGCGCTGGATACCGAGGAAGTGATGCTCGATATCGGCAGCAGTAATCTAGATGAAGGGATCACGCCGCAACGTGTCTCGATCAACATCTCGAACCGACACCTAGAATACGTGATGACGTGGTTCTCATTCGCGGTTATATGGGTCGGGATGACAGGATACGCTCTTTGGCGTATCAAGCGCAAAGCTGCGTGAATCGGATTGGAAAAATGCGTTACATTTCTACAAGAGGCCAAGCGCCTACCCTGAGTTTTGAAGAAGCGATGTTGACAGGTCTTGCGCGCGATGGCGGTCTGTATGTGCCGGAAAGCTGGCCACAGATGAGTGCGGACGAAATTGCCGCGCTCGCAGGTCTTCCATACGAAGAAGTTGCCTTTCGTGTGATGAAACCGTTTATCGGTGAAACCTTCACCGATACCGAATTCCGCGAAATTTTGTCGAAGGCCTATTCCAGCTTTAAACACGACGCGCGCTGTCCACTGGTTCAGCTTGGTTCGAACGATTTCTTATTGGAACTGCATCACGGCCCGACACTGGCGTTCAAAGACGTCGCGATGCAACTTATCGGGCAGATGTTCGAGGTCGCCCTGAAGCGTCGTGGTGAGCGAGTGACGATTGTTGGCGCAACGTCCGGCGATACCGGATCAGCGGCGATCGAAGCGTTCCGGGGGCTGGATTCTGTTGACGTGTTCATCATGTACCCGCACGGCCGCGTGTCCGAAGTCCAGCGTCGCCAGATGACCACTCCGGACGATGCGAACATTCATGCTTTGGCCGTTGATGGCGATTTTGATGATTGTCAGGCGCAGCTTAAAAATATGTTCAACGATTTTGAGTTCCGTGACGGGGTTAAGCTTGCCGGTGTGAACTCGATCAATTGGGCACGCGTGCTTGCGCAGGTGGTCTATTACTTTACATCTGCCGTGTCGCTTGGCGCGCCAAACCGCAAAATCTCCTTTACCGTCCCTACCGGCAACTTTGGCGATATCTTTGCGGGCTACGTTGCAAAGCGCATGGGTCTGCCCATCGAACGTTTGGTGATTGCCACGAACCAGAACGACATTCTGCATCGTACGGTTGCCAGTGGCGATCATAAAAAGGGTGGAGTTACACCTTCGATAAGCCCCTCGATGGACATTCAGGTGTCGTCGAACTTCGAGCGCCTTCTGTTCGATCTATACGATCGCGAGGGTGCAGCAGTCGGGCAACTGATGGACGATCTGAAAAACAAAGGTTCCTTCACGCTTTCGCAGGGCGCCCTTGGTCGCTTGCGCGAAGAATTCGATAGCGCAAATTGCTCCGAAGAAGAAACCTCGGCCACGATCCGTTTCGCGATGGAGCATTACGGCGAGGTTGTCTGCCCACACACGGCCATCGGTATTAAAGTTGCTGCTGAGGAGCGCGGGGACGCCGCCACACCAATGGTAACGCTTGCCACCGCCCATGCAGCGAAGTTTCCTGACGCAGTCGAAGCGGCCTGTGGTATTCGCCCTGATCTACCCCCACATATGGCGGACCTGTTTGAGCGCGAAGAACGCGTGACACGAGTCGCCAATGATTTGGCGGCTATTCAAGATATTATCCGCAAAGGGATCAACGCTTGACCATCCAAATACACACGCTGTCGAATGGCTTTCGCATCGTCACGGAAAATATGCCCGGTTTGAAATCCGCAGCACTCGGTATCTGGGTTGATGCCGGTGCCCGTCACGAGCGTCTGGACCAGAACGGTATCGCCCACTTCCTTGAACACATGGCTTTCAAGGGCACCAAACGACGCTCGGCGCTGGATATAGCTGAAGCAATCGAAAACGTCGGTGGTTTCATCAATGCCTACACCAGCCGTGAAAATACCGCCTATTATGCGCGCGTTTTGGAGGAGCACGTTCCGCTAGCGCTCGACGTGATTTCCGACATTCTGCTGGAGCCCGCATTTGATCCGCGCGAGATCGAGGTGGAACGGGGCGTGATCCTGTCCGAAATCGGCCAGTCCAACGATACCCCTGACGACATAATTTTTGACTGGCTGCAGGAAACTGCTTTCCCGGATCAGCCGATGGGGCGTCCGATTCTCGGCCCTTCTGAACGGGTGCGTGCGTTTGATCGTGACAACCTCGCGGCGTTTGTTCAGGAATACTACGGCCCCGAACAAATGATACTGGCTGCGGCTGGCGCGGTTGATCACGATGCAATTGTGCGTGAAGCAGAAAAGCTGTTTAGCCATCTGCCACGCAGGAACGTCGAAGCATCACCAAAAGCCGACTTCGTTGGTGGTGAAAAGCGCGAGATCAAAGATCTGGAGCAGGCGCATTTTACATTTGCGATCGAAGCACCTGGATACCGTGACGATGACGTCTATACTGGACAGATATTCTCGACCGCTTTTGGTGGGGGTATGTCCTCGCGGCTGTTTCAGGAGGCGCGCGAGAAGCGTGGCCTTTGCTATTCGATTTTCGCGCAGGCCAGCGCCCATGACGACACCGGTATGTTCACCGTTTACGCGGGCACCAGCGGAGAAAAAGTTGGCGAGCTGGCGGATCTGACCGTTGCCGAACTGCGTCGTGTCACCGAAGATATGAGCGACGAAGAAGTCGAGCGCGCGCGCCAGCAAATGAAAGCCGGCATGCTGATGGGATTGGAAAACCCGTCCGCACGTTGCGAGCGACTGGCACGTATGGTTTCAATCTGGAACCGTGTGCCTGACTTAGAAGAAACTATCGACAAAATCGAAGATGTCACCACAGCGAAAGTTGGCGAATTTGCGCAGAAGCTTTGCCTGACCGGTAAACCTGCAATGGCGCTTTATGGACCGGTCGACGGAGCACCGGCACTGGCGACACTCAAAGACAAGCTTGTGGCGTAGCTGTTGTTTTTCAGGCGCACATATCCGGAAATCTGGACCGACCGCCTGCAACTCCGCCTTCCGCGGGTCAGTGACCATGCGCAGTGGGTCGACCTTAGGCGTCAGTCTACCGAGTTTCTGGACCCATGGGAGCCTGCGCGAGACGACAAATACCTATCGCGCCAGGCGTTTCAAAACAGGGTGATCTGGGCCAAACGCGCGGTGCGTGAACAACGGTCGTTGAACTTCCTAATCTTCAGGCGGGAAGACGACATGTTGGTCGGAGGAATTACGCTCGACAACATTCAAGGCGGCGTATCCAAAGCCTGCACGGTCGGTTACTGGATGGGACAGCCCTTCGCGCGGCACGGTTATATGAGCGAGGCCCTTCAGGCATCCGTACAGCACGCGTTTACCGTTTTGGACCTCAGCCGTGTACAGGCAGGTTGCTTGCCTGAAAATGCCCCGTCGCGTGCGCTATTGGAAAAGTCGGGTTTCAAATACGAAGGGGTCGCGCAAAGTTATTTGCAGATTGCTGGTCGTTGGCGCAATCATGTTTTATATGCGAATCTGCGTCGTGACCGGCGCGGTCGCGCCGACGGTAACTGAATTTTATTTCCGAGGGATTTATGCCTCTAAATGAACCCAATACAGAATTTTTAGCAGAATTGGCGACCATCGCGTCGGTAAAACCTGCTGAGGCACGGTATCTGGAAGAACCGCGTGGCCGATTTGTTGGTCAAGGTGCGGCGGTTGTGAGGCCTACGTCTGTCGACGAAGTTTCGGCGGTGGTTCGTCTATGCAATCTGCACAGCGTCGGCATTGTGCCATTTGGTGGTGGAACCGGTCTTGTCGGCGGTCAAACTATGCCAGACGGCACGAAGCCGATAATTTTGTCGATGGAACGCATGAACAAAATTCGCGAGGTCGACGCATCGGAAAACGTACTTATCGCCGAAGCCGGTGTGATTCTGGCAAATATTCAAAGTGCAGCCGAGGGGAAGGAGCGGATGTTTCCCCTGTCGCTTGCCTCGGAAGGGTCCTGCCAGATAGGTGGGAATCTCGCGACCAATGCCGGCGGGATTAACGTGCTTCGGTATGGCAATGCCCGTGACCTGTGTTTAGGGGTCGAAGCAGTTTTGCCCGACGGTAGTATTTATAACGGGTTGAAGAAACTTCGAAAGGATAACACAGGTTATGATTTGCGTGATTTACTTGTCGGCTCCGAAGGGACTTTGGGGATCATAACGGCGGCAACTCTGCGTATTAAACAACAGCCTGCCGAAATCGAAACGGCTTTTCTGGCGATCCCGAATCCGCATGTCGCGCTGACGCTATTGCATCGTCTATCTCGGCATCTCGGCGAGGTTATCTCGGCTTTCGAACTTATTCACCGCCAAGGCTTTGACTTTCTAACCGAAGCTGGAATGCCCTTCAACGAGCCCTTTACCGCGCGATCTGACTGGATGATTTTGCTTGAATGTGGCGCAGGGGTTGGAGGCAATTTGAAACACAATCTGGAAGCTATTCTGGCGGATGCCTTCGAAGAGGGGATGATTTTGGATGCGGTGTTGGCACAAAATGACGGCCAGCGGCAAGCATTTTGGCAAATTCGGGAAACCATTCCCGAAGCCAACCGACGCATCGGGGTGATTTCGTCGCATGACATCTCGGTGCCGGTTAGCCGGGTTCCCGAATTCATCGAGCAGGCGGCAACGGTGGTCGCTGGCATCAACCCAAACTTCCGCATCAACTGTTTTGGCCATCTCGGTGACGGGAACCTGCATTATAACGTTTACCCGCCAAAGGGGGTGAAGCGCAGTGAATTTGATAGCGTACGGGAGCACGTGAAAACAGCAGTTTATGATTTGGTCGCTAGTTATGGCGGGTCGTTCAGTGCTGAACACGGGATCGGGCGGATGAAGAAAGCCGATCTGGCGAATTATGGTGATCCGGTTAAAATTGCTGCGATGCGTTCAATTAAGGCGGCACTCGACCCGAGCGGGATTATGAATCCGGGTGCGGTAATATAAAAAAATGCCCCGCCGGAGGGGACCAGCAGGGCATTTCAATCAGTTAAAACTGATGCAAGCAGCACCCATTCTTGTGGGGCAAAACCGTTTTCACATAGATTGGTTAACGATTTGTTACCGCAGCACTATTCCCCTTCGAAATCGCAAAGAACATGAACATCCATACCCATTTCTTCCAGTTTGGCCCGCCCGCCGATTTCGGGAAGATCAATAACAAACGCGCAGCTTAGAACTACACCGCCCATGCGTTCGATCAATTTGATGCCTGCTTCGGCGGTGCCGCCGGTCGCCAATAGATCGTCTATCAGAAGGATTTTTTCGCCGGGTAGGATCGCGTCATCGTGTACTTCCATTACGGCTTCACCGTATTCCAGCGCGTATGCTTGCTCGATCGTTTTACCCGGTAATTTGCCTTTTTTCCGGATGGGAACAAAACCGACCGAAAGTTGGTGCGCAATTGCGCCACCAAGAATAAATCCGCGAGCCTCGAGACCGACCACTTTGTCGATCCGCTCGCCAGCATAGGGGTGCAACAACTGGTCTATTGCGATGCGAAATCCGCGTGCGTCGCCAAATAGTGTCGAGACATCACGGAACATAATCCCCTCATGCGGGAAATCCGGAATGGTGCGGATGTAATCTTTAACAGTTTTATTTTTGGGCATTTGCCGCTCCGTATTGTTTAGGTTTCGCCAACATACTCTCCACCACGGCGACTGCTTTTGCTTCGCGTTCGGTGTAGTCGCCGGCAATTAGGGTGTAACTTGCGCCAAAAAGGTCCAGTTTGGCCTTAATCTTGTCGAAAAACTCCAGCCGGAGTTCTTGCTTCCCGTAATAGCGAAGTGGGTCCTCCTCCCACGGCACATTCGCGTCCAGTAGCAAGTAGTGGTCTGGCAGTTCGATCCGCCGCTCCAGATCGGGTAGGGAATGGCCAAGCAGCATTTCTGCCCAGACGGCTGTCAACAATGGGTCGGTGTCCTCGAACAGAATGGGTCCGGCCTTCTCCGACAGAGTTTTACGGTGGGCCACATGGCCATCGACAATAAGGTGCAGTTCTTCGGCGCGATAGGCCCCGGGCGCACGATACTTTTCGTAAGGGCGGCCATATTCCGGCACGTAAGGGCCGCCGAATCTTTTCGCAAGCACATCAGCCATATACGACTTGCCAGTGCTTTCGGGGCCAACCAAGGTCAGGCGTTTCTGGAAATAGGGGCGGACATAGCCGGGTATGGATTTCCAATGCCCAAACGGATCTTCGCGGACTTCGACGGAGTTGGCCGGAAAAGCCATCCACATCGGATCGAGGATGAAGTGTTGTGCATTCAAGTCTTTCGCCAGTTCGACGATATAATCCTCGGAACCGATCACGCGGTCGACGGTCTCCGGGTGGAAGCCCCGAATGATCGGCCCCCATTTAGGATCTTCAGACGGTAATGGGATTGCCCCGTTATTCACAACGATTACGACCGCTTTGGGGAACAGGTTTTCCATCCATTTCTTGCGAACGGCCGGCTCAATCGCGTCGCTGTCCGATGTGGATAAAATGATCGTCAGCCGGTCAACCAGATAGGAGGCAGTGCGGACTAGCGCGACGTGCCCCTCGTGCGGCGGCATGAAATTTCCAAGGATAACACCGGTTGTGGTCATATTACGCCTCATTCGATCATTTCACCCGCTTGTTACGGGGTATTATTGCCAATGTCAGGCAGAAAAAGCGATCATAGAACGCGGCCAGCGACGGCATCCAGCTTGGCGAGAAGTTCGGGGTCGCGTGCATCCGGTGCGGTCAGAATCGCATATTCCAGCGCGCGGTCACATCCATGCGCACATTCGGTGCGTGTTTCACCCAATAATGCCGGTAACCGTTTTACCATCCCGCGGGCCTTGTCAGCGTTGCCGAACAGAGTTTTGATGATGTCGTTTACGTCTACTTCACCATGATCCGGATGCCAGCTGTCATAATCGGTTATCATCGCGACCGAGGCGTAGTCCAGCTCCGCCTCCCGCGCCAGCTTGGCTTCGGGCATGTTTGTCATGCCGATAACATCACAGCCCCAAACCTCGCGATAGAGTTTGCTTTCCGCGAGACTCGAAAATTGTGGGCCTTCCATGGCCAGATAAGTACCTCCATCGTGGACAGTCACACCTTCCGCACGTGCAGCTTCAACACAGGCTGCCGAGAGGCGAGCGCAAGTCGGGTGGGCGACAGACACGTGTGCCACGCAACCCGGGCCGAAGAATGACTTTTCGCGCGCAAATGTCCGGTCGATAAACTGGTCAACAACAACAAAATCTCCGGGAGCCATTTCTTCACGGAACGAACCACAAGCGGAAACCGAAATCACGTCCGTCACCCCAATACGTTTCAATGCATCGATGTTCGCGCGGTAGTTGATCGACGAAGGAGACTGAACATGCCCGCGTCCATGTCGGGGCAAGAACGCCATGCTCACGCCATCAAGCGTACCCGTAAGTATCTGGTCCGATGCCGCACCCCACGGTGTTTCAACCGTCCGCCACTCAGCATCCTTCAAACCTTCGATGTCGTAAAGCCCGCTACCGCCGATAATGCCGATCATGGTGTCCATTGCGTGTTCCTTACTCTGGCCGCGTTAGCGAAAATGTTTCGGTTACCGTAGCATAATCCCGATATCCCAGACGAGCCAGCGGGCTGTATTTGGTTACGTCGTAAATCCCGTTCACGAGCACGGAATCATCGATGTGGACGCCGACAACTTCCCCCAAAACCATGACATTATTTTCGCCGGGAAGGTCGACGATTTTGTAAAGTTTACACTCGAACGAAGCAGGCGAGGCCGCCACGCGCGGGACTTTGACGACGTTGCAGGCTGCCTTGACGATACCGGCATGTTCAAACTCGTCAACATCAGCGGCGAGCGGGCCGGACGTGCTGTTCATCACGTCTTTCAGTGCGAACGATACGATGTTCACTACGAACTCGCCAGTATCACGAATATTCGCCACGGTGTCCTTGGCATAAGGTTGATCCGGCTTGGTCCCTGTATTGGCAAACATCACCATCGGAGGATTATCAGTGACGGCATTGAAGAAACTGTAGGGCGCAAGATTTGGGGAACCCGATGTGTCCACAGTTGAGATCCAGCCGATCGGGCGTGGCGAGACAATTGCCTTGAACGGGTTGTGTGGCAAGCCATGGTCGTCAATATTCGGGCGATAAAACATCTAAGCTTCCTCTTCTTTCATTTGCCGAAAAGCTAGGAGCATGTTAGCCAAGTGTCGAGAGGCATTTAAGGAAACCACCCCATGCGCATCAAGATTTATCGACGAGGATAGGTTGCTGCCCTAAACGGGTCGTGTTTGTCATTCTTTTCCACGTGTCGGTTGCTCTTTCAATGTTTCGTATCGCCCCTGAACTCCCTGATGATTTGCCCGAGGTCGAATACCTCTACGATCTTGCTTTTGCGCCCGGTCGTACGGCGCTCAGTTCCTATCGTCTACGCGAGGATATCAACCGCATTGCAGAGCTTTCGCTGGTTGCCCGTGACGAGTTCAACATAGTTGCCGGCGCCATCCGCTACTGGCCTGTGCGCATTGGTGAAGCCGGTGATCCCGCCTTGCTTCTGGGGCCAGTGGCGGTGCACCCAACCCGTCAGGGCGAAGGCTTGGGGCGGGTGCTGGTTTCGGAATCCCTTGAACTAGCCATCGAAGCCAACTGGTCGCGGGTCATCCTTATTGGCGACGAACCATATTACCGAAAATACGGGTTCACCCGCGAATTTGCCGCGTTGCTTGATTTTCCGCCTCCGACCAATCCTGATCGTCTACTGGCTAAAGCTCTGGTTGATGGGGCGTTTGAAGGCGTTAAGGGGTTGATAAGGAAGTGGGACTAGCCAACATGCTTTAGGCGAAATATTCCTTCAAAATACGGGTGTATATAGCCTTGAGTTGATGAATTTGCGAGATTTCCACCCGTTCATCAACTTGGTGCATGGTTTTCCCAACAAGACCGAACTCGACAACCGGACAGTGGTTTTTAACAAACCTCGCGTCCGAAGTTCCGCCCGAAGTAGACATTTCCGGCTTCACCCCGGTTTCCGCTTCCACGGCATCGCTGATCATCGATGACAATTCACCGGGGGCGGTGATGAAGCTTTCTCCCGATACCTGCGTGCGCATTTCGACTTTAATACCGGTTTCCTCGGCAACTTCGTCCGCAACCGAACGCAACCAACCCGTTAGCTCATCGGAAGTATGATCGTCGTTAAACCGGATGTTAACCGTTGCGCGGCTTTGCGCGGGAATGACATTATTCGCCGGATTTCCGGTATCAATTGTGGTTACAGCCAAAGTAGAGGCATCGAAATGTTCAGTCCCTCTGTCCAGCTCGTGACTCGCCAGACGATCAATCAACTTTGCCATCGCCGGCAGCGGATTGTTCGCCCGATGCGGATACGCTGAATGGCCCTGCACCCCCGTCAGCGTAAAATACGCCGTCATCGAGCCGCGTCGACCTATCTTCATCATCTCACCCATAGTGTTCGGTGAAGTTGGCTCTCCGACGAGACAGTGGTCGATCTTCTCGCCATGTGCATCCATCCAGTCGAGCAGGGCGACGGTGCCATCCGTGGCATCGCCTTCCTCGTCACCGGTGATCGCCAGAACGATGGATCCCGTCGGCGGGGTGTCAGCGATGAAATCTATCGCAGCGGCAGCAAAGGCCGCCACGCCAGACTTCATATCTGTCGCACCGCGCCCGTACATGAACCCGTCTTTCACTTCGGCGCCGAATGGGTCCACCGTCCAGGCATCTACATCGCCGACGGGAACAACATCTGTATGCCCGTTAAATCCGAAAGTTCGCCCATTCGTCTGCCCACCCCATCTGGCAAAAAGATTGGACGTACCGTTCCGGTCAACCCGAGTCGTCGTGAACCCCGCCCCCGTCAACACCCGGTCGAGCAACTGCAATGCGCCGCCCTCTACAGGGGTCACGGATGGGCATCGGATTAACTGGGCTGTCAGGGCTTCTGGGTCGGTCACGGCGGGTTCCTCACATTTATTCGGGATCGGACCATCGGGTATTTTGAAAGAATTGGCAAGTTGCCTACATCACGGTAGGGCCGGTATTTGTGATCGAACGTGAGGATGATTCGACAAAAAATTACGAATATGGCATAAATGATTCGTCAGTATTGGTGGGCACTGAGAGTAAATAGTATTTTTTGAGTAACTAGTATTTAGGAGTCTGATCGATGAAACGTCAGTTTTTTGCGGCGTGTGGTCTGCTGTTTGTGGGCGCATGTACCGGAGTAAATGGCAGTGGTGACGGCGAAGCCGCCGGCGGTTTTTATGACGCCAACGGCGTATGGGTCGCATATTGTAGCGGCGAACCCGCACCTGTAATCTTTACAAAAGAAGGCTTCCCGATAATAGACGATCAAGCCTGTATTCCGGAACCTGAAGTTTTGGGTTTGTTCGTGACGAATCCGAACGACGAAGGTCCTGCTATTCCAGCTCCACCATCAGGTGGCACAACACCACCCGGTGACGGTGGTGGCACAACACCACCCGGTGACGGCGGTGGCACAACACCACCCGGTGACGGTGGTGGCACAACACCACCCGGTGACGGCGGTGGCACAACACCACCAGGTGACGGCGGTGGCACAACACCACCCGGTGACGGCGGTGGCACAACACCACCAGGTGGCAGTGGCGGAAACAATGGTTGGGGCAATGGTGATCAGGATGCCCCGGGCGGTTCGCAGCCTAACAATAATGCTGAAAACAATAGCGGCGGGAATAACAGCGGAAACAGCGGGAACAATGGAAACAACGGTAATAGCGGAAACAGGGGCGGTTCCGCTGGCTCCAAAGGCTTTGACCAACTGTCGATTGCCGAGCAAACCTTCCTACTTTGGAATGTCAATAATCGTGTCGATTACCAAGCCTATTTGCAATGGCTATTGGATAATGACTTAGTTGTAGCCGAATAATTAAATGAAATTGAAATTGAAACGGCGCCACTAGTTGGCGCCGTTTTTTTTTCAATTTAATTCGCGAAATTCTGCGCCACGTACACCGTCCCGCAAAAACTCGGGTCGTTGTTGACACCAATCGTTGCACCTGCGCGGCGGAACGATGTGTGGAGGATGTTGCTACGGTGAGTCGGCGACTCCATCCATAGAACCACCAAGTCTTTGGCTAGGCTATCGTAGGTGTGGCGTGGCACGGCGCCGCCCGTGCTTTTGAAGCGGAAGTTGCAGGCGGATTGTGCGCCGACGTTCCGGCGGTCGAATGCAAAGACAAAGCTTTTGGCGACGTTCTCACCGGCGATCCGGTAGTTCACCCGCGCTTTTGACAGGCGGTCTTGTAGATTACGGTATCCGGCTTGTTTGGAGTTATGACTTACATAGGCGTTTGAAGCCATGTGAAGGGCGTGTTGGCGCGTCGCGCGAATAAGGGTGTTGTCCGAACGTAGCGGCGAAAGTCCGCGCTTGCAGCGCTCAATATTCACGTAGTGTAGCACGGCAGCATTGAATAGTTCCTGATCCAGCGCGTCGGCCGAAACCGTGCGGTTGTCCGCATTGCCAACAAGCGGCGACGAGCAACTGCTTTGCGAGGCAGTGGCGGCAGTGGTCCAGAATATTCCCAAGGCGAAAAATGCCATCAGGGCAGCGAATGAGCGTGCCATGCAAAAAACCAGAATTGTGAGGCCGGCGAACTGTCGACTTGTACTGGTACTGAACAAAACTGAAGGAAAGTTTACTGTTTACAAAAAGCCGAGAATAGTGACCGTATTTGAAATGTCAATTTGCCCACAAAGTCGCATCTAATTCATGTTTAACTGTGATATTTTTGTTATTTTGCGTGAAAGTTTTACAGATATTGTATTGCTATTCCCCGGCTCAACTAAATAGAGTCAGCGCAACAATGCGTTAATTAGAGCCAAAAAGGGCATAATGACTGAAACTCCGATAATTACGTTAAAAAATATTCACAAAAAATTCGGTTCTCTGGAAGTTTTGAAGGGTATCGACCTCCACGCCAACATGGGCGAGGTGGTTGTTCTCATCGGTTCGTCCGGTTCCGGAAAGAGCACTTTGCTACGTTGTGCGAACCTTTTGGAAATATGCCAACAAGGCGATATTACCTTCAACGGCGATCTGGTGCAGTGGAAAAACGGCAAGTCCGAACGAAAACCTGCGAACCCTAAACAGATCATTAAACTGCGCTCGAAGCTGTCGATGGTATTCCAGCAATTCAATCTGTGGTCGCACCTTAGCATTTTGGAAAATGTAACCGAGGCTCCGATCTCGGTTCTGGGCAAGGATAAGACCGAGGCTGAAACGCTTGGCCGTGAACTTCTGGAAAAGGTTGGAATCGGTGACAAATGCGATGCCTACCCGGCGCAGCTTTCGGGTGGTCAGCAGCAACGAGCCGCTATTGCGCGGGCGCTGGCGATGGAGCCTGTCGCGATGCTGTTCGACGAGCCGACGAGCGCGCTCGATCCGGAGCTTGAAGCCGAAGTGGTAAAAGTGATTAAAGCACTTGCTATCGAGGGCAGGACAATGATTATCGTTACCCATGATATGAAGCTTGCGCGCGACGTTGCCGATCACGTAATTTTTCTTCATCAAGGGTTGATAGAAGAAGAGGGGGCTCCGGACGAAGTGTTCGGAAATCCGAAGTCGGAACGGCTGCGACAGTTTCTTTCCGCCACAATGGCTCAATATAAAGTTTAAACTTTCAAGGAGATAACGATGAGAAAATTAGTACTTGCGGCGTCCATCGCTGCTATGACTGCCGGTGCAGCTGCTGCTGAAACGGTGCGCATGGGCACTGAGGGCGCCTATCCTCCGTATAACTTCATCAACGATGCCGGCGAAGTTGACGGTTTCGAGCGCGAAGTCGGTGACGCTATTTGTGCGATTGCAAATCTGGATTGTGTTTGGGTGACAAACGACTGGGATTCGATCATTCCTAACCTCGTTTCGGGCAACTACGATACGATCATCGCGGGCATGTCGATTACTGACGAGCGCGACGAAGTTATCGACTTCACGCAGGAATACTTCCCGCCAGATCCGAGCGCTTACATGGCGCTTGCCGGTGCTAGCGACGATGTTGTTAATGGTGTGGTTGCTGCGCAAACTGCGACCATTCAGGCCGGTTACGTTGCCAGTTCCGGCGCAACTGTGGTTGAATTCTCGACACCAGACGAAACTGTTGCTGCGGTGCGCTCCGGCGAGGCTGACGCTGTTTTGGCCGATTTCGCGTTCCTTGCGGATATCGTGAACGAAAGCAATGGCGAGCTGATCTTTGTCGGTGACGACGTAGCAATCGGTGGCGGAATTGGTGTGGGCGTTCGCGAAAGCGATGCTGAACTGAAGGCCGCCCTTAACGCAGCAATCGACCAGATGAAAGCGGACGGTAGCCTGAACGCGCTTATCGCCAAATGGTTCGACGGCCGCGAAGCTTCATACTAAACTGAAATCTCGGGGGGCGGCCATGTGCAGCCCCTCGAAAACCAGGCATCCCCATGGAAATGTGCGCTGACCCCTCAAGCCTCGAAGGCATTAACTGGTGGATGTGTTATCTGACGACAGGTAAGCATCAGGCCTTTTATGCAAGCTTTGGCACGGTTTTGCTGCTGCTCGCGTTGACGGCGCCTGTGGTGATGGTGCTCGGGTTCAGTGGTGCTATGGCGCGCAAATCCAGCATCCCGCCACTTCGTTGGCTCGGCATGATTTACACAAACGTCGTACGCGGCGTTCCCGATATTATTTTCTTCCTGTTCGTCCCCATCGCAATGGATCAGGGTATCGAGTATTTTCGGCATCGCGTGAAATGCCCCGATGTTCTGGAGCCCATCCGCCAAGGCAACGATTTTGTTGTCTGCACGGCTGCAAAAATGCCGCTGGGCTCCTCGCCGCAATGGATGCATGAAGCTTACGGTTTTTCGCTCGCACTTGTGGCCTTTGCGCTGGTTTTCGGCGCGTTTGCTGCCAACACACTATACGGCGGAATGAATGCCGTACCCCGTGGCCAACTTGAAACCGGCGAAGCCTTTGGCATGACACAGCGTCAGGTTTTCTGGCGTATTCAAGTGCCGCAGATGTGGGTTTATGCGCTACCAGGTTTGACGAACCTCTGGATGATCCTCATCAAAGCTACACCTTTGCTGTTCCTGCTTGGCGTCGAGGATATTGTATATTGGGCTCGGGAACTTGGCGGCTCCAAAACCAGTCGGTTCGCCTATCCGCATCCGGATTGGCGGTTATACTATTTTGCCTTCCTGCTGGTTTTTTACCTGTTTATGACGTGGGCAAGTGAAAAGGTGTTTGCGCGCCTGACGAGAAAGCTTTCCCACGGGCAGGCCACACTTGGCGGTGAAGCGCTGAAGGTGACGGCATGAGTTGTTATGACACCCTCATGGACTACGGGTTGCGGTCGATCGGGATCGGTGAACGCCTGTTACCAAAGACAGACATCACGTTGTGCGACCAGTTTGTTCTGATCGGGTCCGGTATGATCTGGAACATCTACTTTGCCGTTTTCGCTATGGTTCTGGGATTTGGGTTGGCAACGCTGGTGGCCGTCGGGAAAGCCAGTACAAGTCCATGGGCCTCCGTTCCAGCCAAGGCGTTTATTTTTGTATTTCGCGGCTCACCACTATTCATACAGTTCTTCCTAGCCTACGAAATCTTCGTGCTTATTCCGAAGGCAGGTATCGATATCAATCTGGGTTTCGCGATCATCACTGCCGAAACCCGCTGGCTTACCAAAGCCTGGTTGGGGGCGGTGGTCGTTTTGTTCCTGAACACCTCGGCTTACTCCGGCGAAATTTTTTACGGCGCGTTACAGTCTGTACCTAAAGGCGACGTCGAAGCTGCCGATGCGTTCGGCATGTCAGGTTTCCGTAAATTCCGTCGTATCATTTGGCCCGCTATGCTGCGCCTTGCGTGGCCAAGCTACACCAACGAAGCCATCTTCATGTTTCACGCCACAACGCTCGTGTTTTTCTCGGGGTTTCCAGCATGGCGGCAGAGCGGGGATGCGCTTTACTACGCCAGCTACTTTGCCGACAAAACCTTCAACCCGTTTGTGTCGTACCCGATTATCGCGGTGTATTTCGTGGCCTTCACTTTGTTGATTATCGCAGTATTCGGCTGGGCAAATGCCCGCCTGAACCGACACATCGCGCCGGTTCAGAAGGTGAAGTTCCGGTTTAAACCACAATTTATCCGGTAATCGAGAGTCGCTAATTATTGTTGCTCTGGCCAAGTCTGCGATTTGCAGACTTTACCTTTCATAGTGCAACCTCTTAGGACCATTTGGCTTTCGTCAAACGATATTGTGCCCGTAAACTTCATAAAAGCGGGCATGTCCGGGTTCTTGAGTTTTTCACCATGCCACGACCCGTCATCTTGTTTCGACATTCCGTTACACAGTTCAAACCCGTCGCTGACGCGTGTGCAGTAAAGCAATCCGTTCTCGACGCGCGCTGTGATTGGTTCGACGTCGTCACGGAGATACGTTCCGATTTCGCTAGCCTGCGCTGCTGTTGCCAGCATTGTAATCGTAAAGATGGTAGATAAAGTCTTGATCATGTTATGCTCGATTGTTTCTGGGTCGCATTAAGTGATTGTATAATAACTTAATGCGAGTAGACATCCAATCCTAATAATCGTGCAAGCAACCAACGGGCGAGAACCCGCCGATTATCTAGAATGGGACCTTAGCCGAAAACACCATTTTGGCGCCGCCAATTGGGTGCCGAAGTACGAGTTCTTGTGCATGTAGCTGCAATCGGTCCGCCGCCATCAATGCCTCATCACCAGCATAGAACCTGTCGCCCAAAATCGAGTGCCCGATTGCCATCATGTGCACCCGCAACTGATGGGTTCGTCCGGTACGCGGGTGCAGGCGGACACGGGTAGCGAACTCCTCGCGTTCTATAACTTCCCAATCGGTCTGCGAAGATTTGCCGGTTTCATGGCAGACTTTCTGTTTTGGCTTGTTTGGCCAATCAACGATCAAAGGCAAATCAATATGCCCGCTATCGTCAACAGGATGCCCCCATACGCGGGCTATATAAGTTTTCCGCGTCTGGCGTTTCTCGAACTGCATTCCGATGTGGCGCTGCGCTGCTTTGGTGCGGGCAAACACCATCACACCCGAGGTCGGGACGTCCAATCGGTGGACCAACAACGTCTCGGGATATATATCCCGCAACCGTGTCTCCAGACTGTCGGCGTGTTCAGCCAAACGTCCGGGAACAGACAACAGCCCTGACGGCTTGTTAACGATCAATAACGCTTCGTCTTCGAACAGTACCTCGATCGGGTCGTCCGAAGGGGCGTAGAAAAACTCGCGGCTCAAATCGGAAAGATCGGCACCAGACCTACACAGGCGCTGGTGAGTGTTACGATTGATAAAAGCAGGATTGCGTTGAGTTTCATTCTTCTACGCCACACCGTCGATTTTCAAGGCGAGCGCGTGGACGCGTTCGTCTAGTTCGTCCTTCAATACGGCGTAAACTGCCCGCTGGCGCGCGACTCTTGAAAGACCATCCATTGCGGCGGATTTCATCACGACCTTGAAATGTGTCTCGCCACCCTCAACATAGCCACCATGCCCGCGGTGCTGTTCGCTTTCGTCGATAACTTCCAGCAGGGTTGGGGCAAAAGCCTCGGTAAGTTTGTTGGTTATACGTTCACTATATGTCAAAACTTATCACTCCATTTGCATTAGGCCTTGGCCAATCTGTCACAAACAGTATTGTGTTGGACCTGAGTCGGAAAGCTGAAAGGAAGGGCTGCGATGAATAGGCGCTCGCCACTGAGTTTTGATATATCGGTTTCTGCGGACAAAAAACGCCGCAGTCGTCGTCGTAGCATGTCTGGCGCGATCGAGTCGTCCTCGCGCGCTTGCGAACATGATGGTTGTCAGGAGACCGGCAAATTCCGCGCGCCTAAAAGCCCGGATAATCTGGAAGATTTCGTGTGGTTCTGTCAGGAACACATCCGTGAGTACAACAAGAAGTGGAACTACTTCGAGAACCACAGCGAAGCCGAATTTGAGGAACAGGTTGAATCGGACAAGGTATGGGGCCGCGATACGAAGCCATTCCGCGATGCAATCAACAGTGCGCGCCCAAGTGCGGAAAGCAAGGCTTTTAAACGTTTCGGCTTTGACGACCCTTACGAGGTTTTGGGCGAAAACGGCACCCTGAACCCGGAAGCTGATCCGAGAACCCGCGCCCGCCGTTTGCCACCAACCGAGCGCAAGGCGTTGGAAATCCTTGGTGCACAGGACACCCAGACCAAAGCGGAAATCCGCAAAGTCTATAAATCCATGGTCAAGGCCATGCACCCCGACCTTAACGGTGGCCGTCGCGACGACGAAGAGCGTCTGGCCGAAGTTGTCTGGGCGTGGGACCAGATCAAAGGCAGCCGCAGCTTCAAAGCCGAATAGCGACGAAAGACGTCACGTTCGGCGGCATTCCGACCCTTGCAAGCACTAGGGGAATGCTTCACATATGATATTGAATAAATAAGGGCCTGTTGGCCGGATACCGATTACGACGGAAGATACCTATGACAGCTTTTGCAAAACCCACCGAAGACCTTAGCGTTCGGGATGTATTCGGGTTCGACTCCGATATGATGATCAAAGGCTTTGAAGAGCGCACGGATCGTGTGCCCGACATCGACACCACCTATAAATTTGATCCGGAAACCACCCTCGCTATTCTCGCCGGCTTTCGTAACAATCGTCGCGTGATGATTCAGGGCTATCACGGAACAGGTAAATCCACCCATATCGAGCAAGTAGCCGCGCGCCTTAACTGGCCAACGGTTCGTGTGAACCTCGATAGCCACATTAGCCGGATTGACCTGATCGGCAAGGATGCGATCAAGCTGCGTGACGGCAAGCAGATCACCGAATTTCAGGAAGGTATCCTTCCGTGGGCGTTGCGCAATCCTTGTGCCATCGTATTTGATGAATACGACGCCGGTCGCCCGGACGTTATGTTCGTGATCCAACGTGTGCTGGAGGAGGGCGGCAAACTAACGCTTCTCGACCAGAACGAGATCATAACCCCGCACCCGTCTTTCCGCCTGTTTGCCACGGCAAACACGGTTGGCCTTGGTGATACCACAGGTCTTTACCACGGTGTTCAGCAGATCAACCAAGCGCAGATGGACCGTTGGTCGATCGTTGCGACCCTAAATTATCTGACGCACGACGCCGAAACTGCGATCGTTCTGGGTAAGGCTCCGCACTACAATTCTGTCGATGGTCGCAAAACTGTCAGCCAGATGGTAACCGTCGCCGACCTGACCCGTACCGCCTTCATGAATGGTGATCTTTCCACGGTTATGTCGCCACGTACCGTCATCACATGGGCCCAAAATGCCGAGATTTTCCGCGACATCGGCTTCGCCTTCCGCCTGACATTCCTGAACAAATGCGACGAGATGGAACGCCAGACAGTTGCCGAAATCTACCAGCGCTGCTTTGACGAGGAACTGCCCGAAAGCGCAGTGTCCCTAAGTCTTGGCTAAACCAAACGACAACCCTGCCGAGCCGTTTAAAAAGGCATTGGCCGAAGCGACCAAGGCGCTCGCTAACGACCCTGAGCTAAGCGTGACGTACTCGGTCGACCCTTCGGGGTTGGTCGGCGATAACGCGCGCTTGCCGCAGGTGACGCGGCGCATGACTTCGCAAGAAGTCCTGTTGGCACGCGGAACGGCGGATGCCTATGCAATGCGCCTGCGGTTTCACAATGAGGGCACGCACAACAAATACCGCCCCGCTGGCGAGGTCGCGCAAGCGCTCTATGAAACCATGGAGAACGCCCGTTGCGAGGCGATGGGCGCACGCGCCATGCCCGGAACTGCCAAAAACATCGATGCCAAAATCGGTGACGAGGCCGCCAAAGCCGGCTACGCACATATCACCGAAGCCGCTTCGGCACCCTTGGCGCAGGCTGCGGGCTACATGGTGCGCCAACTGGCGACAGGTCGTGATTTGCCCAATGGGGCCGACAATGTTCTCGAACTCTGGCGCGGTTTCCTCGAGGGGCAGGCCGGCGATACTTTAGACGACATTAACGACGTATTAGATGATCAGGTCGCTTTTTCGCGCCTTGCGCGGCAGGTGATCGACGACCTTGGGTATGGCGACCAGCTTGGCGACGACCCTGACAGCGAAGATCCTGACGAAGAACAGGAAGCTTCGGAGGATCAGGAAGAAGACGAGAATTCCGAAGATGGTGGCGATCAAGAAGATCAAAACCAGGAGCAGGAAGAAACGCCGCAAGATCAGAACCAAGAAGATATGCAACAGCAGGAGGCGAAAGCCTCCGCTGAAGAATCCGACGATATGGACCTTCTGGACGAAGCCGAACTAGAAGACGGCCAAGCCCCCGATGAGCAACCACAGCAAGCGCCACATTCCGAAGCCGATCCGGAGTACAAGGTTTACACGACCGAATTCGACGAAGAGATCACAGCAGAAGAACTGGCCGATCCGGTCGAGCTCGAACGCCTACGCGCCTACCTTGATCAACAGCTGGAGCCGTTAAAAAGCGCAGTTAGCCGTCTTGCCAACCGCCTGCAACGCCGCCTGATGGCGCAGCAAAACCGCAGCTGGGAGTTCGACCTCGAAGAAGGCATCCTCGACGCCGCCCGCCTTGCGCGTGTGGTGGCAAACCCGACGACACCGCTGTCGTTTAAGCAGGAAAAAGATACCGAGTTCCGAGATACCGTCGTGACACTGCTGATCGACAACTCCGGCTCCATGCGTGGCCGCCCGATTTCCATCGCAGCGATTTGTGCGGACGTTTTGGCGCGCACGCTGGAACGGTGTCAGGTGAAATGCGAGATACTCGGATTTACTACGCGTGCGTGGAAAGGTGGCCGCAGCCGCGAGCAATGGTTAACGGATGGTCGCCCCGCAACTCCGGGTCGTCTGAACGATCTTCGCCATATCATCTATAAAGGTGCCGATGCCCCTTGGCGTCGGTCGCGCCCCAATTTGGGTTTGATGATGAAAGAAGGTCTGCTTAAGGAGAACATCGATGGCGAGGCACTGGAATGGGCGCAACGTCGCCTGTTGAACCGGCCCGAAGCACGGAAAATCCTGATGGTGATTTCCGATGGCGCGCCGGTTGATGATTCAACCTTGTCGGTCAATCCGGCTAGCACCCTGGAACAACATCTGCGCAACGTGATCGCCATGATCGAAAAGCGCAAACAGGTTGACCTGATCGCCATAGGGATCGGTCATGACGTGACCCGATACTATCAGCACGCGGTTACGATCACAGATGTTGAACAACTTGCCGGCGCGATGACGGAGCAACTGGCCTCCTTGTTCGAGGATGACAGCCGCAAGCGTGGCAACGTGCGCGGCTCCTAGCTTTTTTTGCGGCGACCAAAAAGCCAGAAAATCAGCGACAACCCGAATAGGATAGGTGCAAGCGGTGTGAGTAGCACCGGAAATATTACCGATTCCCACATCCACGGCCCTATGTACCGCTCCACCGCTGGCTGGAATACTTGCAAACTGCCGAAATGTATCTCGGCCCAAACGGCGCCGGTTTCGGAAAATCGAAACGGGTCCGCTTGTGCGATCGTCGCTTGCCAGTCAAACCAAACACGCACAGCACCTGCTGCAAAAAACAAAAAGGCCAGTAATTTTGCCATGGTTTCGCCCCTACCGTGGTTTCTGAATCTTTCGCTACGCCAACAATAACGCTATGTTGACAAGCGTGCAAACTTGCCACCCCATAAACCTATGACAATTTAGCGAGCGGTTATTCGAATGTTTCAGGACTTCACGGTTTCAACATCACCGGACACAGGTGCTCCGCGCCTTGCGGCGCTGCGTAAAGCAATGATCGCCGAAGGCGTCGCGGGCTTTCTGGTTCCCCGTGCGGACGCCCATCAGGGCGAAAACGTAGCCTCCTGTTCGGAGCGGTTGTCCTGGCTGACGGGTTTCACCGGTTCAGCTGGCCTCTGTGTGGCGCTGGCTGAAATCGCGGGTGTGTTCGTCGATGGTCGCTATGGCCTACAAGTTCGCAAGCAAGTTGATCCAGATAGCTTCACACCGCTTTCGTCACTAGACGTTAAGGTCTCCGATTGGCTGATCGAGGCCTTGCCTGAGGGTGGTGTGATTGCATACGACCCGTGGCTACACGCTTTTGACGAAATCGATAAGCTTGGCACCGCGCTCGAACCCCACGGAATAATACTTCGCAAGAGCGGCAACCTGATTGACCGTATATGGGAGGATCAGCCCGCCCCACCGAAAGGCCCGATCGTTCCGCATCCGCTTGAGTTCGCCGGTGAAAGTAGCCAAAGCAAACGTCAGCGACTTGGGGCGACGCTCGCAGATAAGGACCTTGCGGCTCATGTTCTGACACTCACGGATTCGATTGCGTGGTTGCTGAACATCCGTGGCTCGGATATTGCGCGCACCCCCGTCGCCCTTTGTTTTGCTGTGCTCTACGCAAATGGCCATGTGGATTTGTTTGTCGATCCGGACAAATGTGACGCCGAACTGAAGGCACATCTTGGCGAAGATATTACCCTCAATTCGGAGGCGACGCTTGTCACGGCGCTAGGAACCCTGAAGGACCAAATCGGTGTCGATAAGAACAGTGCGCCCGTCGCCGTTTCGGATTTGTTGCAAGACCCTGTGTGGAACACCGACCCCTGCATCCTGCCCAAAGCCTGCAAAAACGCCGCCGAGATCGACGGAACACGTACCGCCCATATCCGTGACGGCGCAGCAATGGCCGAGTTCCTTTGCTGGCTCGAAACTGCGGCCCCAAGTGGCAATCTGACGGAAATCGACGTCGTAAAACATTTGGAAACTTTCCGTCGCACTACCAATGCCCTCAAGGACATTTCCTTCGATACAATTTCCGGCTCCGGTCCAAATGGCGCTATTGTGCACTACCGCGTTGACGAAAACTCCAACCGGACCATCGAGTCCGGCGAGGTTCTCTTGGTCGACAGCGGGGGGCAATACGTCGATGGCACCACTGATATCACACGCACCGTGGCGGTCGGCGAAGTCCGTTCTGATGTCAAACGCGCCAACACACTGGTGTTGAAGGGTATGATCGCAATCAGCCGCGCACGATGGCCCGAAGGGTTGTTCGGGCGCGATCTTGATGGATTTGCGCGCATGGCCCTTTGGCAGGCGGGCATGGACTACGACCACGGCACCGGCCACGGGGTAGGTGCTTATCTCGGTGTTCACGAGGGGCCACAAGGTATCGCACGCCGCTCCATGTGCCCGCTCGAAGTCGGGATGATCGTGTCGAATGAACCGGGGCACTACAAGGAAGGTGAATACGGCATCCGCATCGAAAACCTATTGGTTATCACGCCGCCGGACATTCCCGAAGGCGGCGACCGAATGATGCTCGGGTTCGAAACGCTAACCTTTGTGCCGATAGATCGAAAACTGATCCTCGCCGATATCTTGACGGCCGAAGAACGAAACTGGCTGAACGCCTATCACGCTGAAGTATTCGAAAAAGTTAACGGATTAGTTAGCAACGCCACGTTACTTTGGTTAAAGAAGGCCTGCGCGCCAGTATGATGCACTGCACAAAGGTTGAAAAAATTGAACCAATTGGTTAGGAGTCACTCTCACAACGAACGGAGCACCTCATGACTGACCAAAGAATTACCATAAAACCGGCGACTGGCACATGGGTGGTTCGTGCAGGCGGAGCCGTGATTGCCGAATCGTCCGACGCGTTAGAACTTCAAGAAGGTGATTATCCGGCGGTGATCTATTTCCCGCGTAAAGACGTCGCCATGGCGTTTCTGGATGCATCCGAGCAGACTTCCACTTGCCCTTACAAAGGTGTGGCGACGTATTTCGGTATTGCCACCAAAAGTGGTCTGATTCCGAACGCGGTCTGGACTTACGAAGATCCTCTGGAATCCGTGAAGGAAATCAAAGACTATCTTGCGTTTTACACCGATAAAACGACAGTTGAGCACTTCTAGTCACGAATGTTCCTCGCGCGCGGTTTCGGCCAGCGCGCGGTTATAACTGCGTAACGCATCAACCAGATAAACCGTACCGACCAACTCAGGTGCGGTTTCAGTTTGTTTAGCGACCGGTAAGAACTCGACCGGAGCATCCTCCAGTTTAGGTAGCGCGGTCTCCAACGTCTCCGACAAGTCAATAAAGGCACCCTGCTCGATCAATTCCTGACATTGGCTTGCCGGCGCATCCTCGCCCGAGCCGACCAGATGCATGATGTTACGCACACTGATCGCCGAAAGCAGGTACTCTTGTGGCCCCGCCGCCATGTGCACTCCGCGCCGTTCCAGCTGTGTCAGGAAGTAGCTCCGATCAATCAAGCGGCTGGTTAAGGCGCTCGCCAGCGACACAGAAACCATCACCGCGATACCCGCCTGCCAGTCACCGGTCATTTCGAAAACGATAAGCGTTGTCGAAATCGGTGCGCCTAGTACTGCTGCCGCGACCGCCGCCATACCGGCCAAGGCATAGATCGTCTCGCTGCCCGAAATCGACGGAAATACCGCCGTAGCCACCATGCCAAATGTTAATCCGGTCAATGCGCCCAGCATCAGCGAGGGCGAAAAAACGCCGCCCCCCATGCGCCCCGCAAATGTAATCGCCACCGCGATAGCCTTGATAATCGCAAAAACGAACGCTTCGTGCATCAGCAGCTGGCCGGTCAGGGCAGACGATGTGGTCTCGTACCCAACCCCGATGATATGCGGAAATAATAGCGCCAGTCCGCCAAGCATTGCCCCTGCAATGGCCGGACGCAAGAACCTCGGCAAACGGGTGTGCTTCGCGATAATGTCCCCCAGATCTTCGGCAATAAATATGCTGCGGATCAGCAAAAACGCTACAAAGCCGCACACCAGACCCAGAATAAGAAACGCCGGCAGCTCCATGTGGAACGCCAGCGGGTTAACAGGCAAAACAAACTCCGTCACATTACCCATCTGCGTGCGACTAACCACCGTTCCGGCGACCGAAGCAATCACGATCGGGGCAAAGGCGTGTACCGCAAAATGCCGCAACACCACCTCGAGCGCGAATATAGTTCCTGCCAGCGGCGCGTTGAACGAAGCGGAAACCGCCGCCGCTACCGCACATCCCATCAGGTCCCGTGCGGTGATCCCGTCGGCGTGGATACGGTTGGAAACCCAGCTCGAAATTACTGCCGCCAGATGTACCACCGGCCCCTCGCGCCCGCTTGAACCACCCGTCGAAAGCGTAATCAAAGATGCCGCCGCCGACGCCAGACCGACCCGTTTACTAACGCGCCCCTCGTTCATTGCTGCGCTGTGAATGACGTCGGATACAGCCCGTGCCTGAGCATCCGGTGTGAGGTTCGACAAGATCAACCCGACAGCCAAACCCCCGAGGATCGGAATTCCTACCACCCATTTCCAGTCCAACGATCCCAGCGTCGTCGCCAACGTATGATCGTCAGCTCCGTAAAAAAGCCCCTGCAATTCGGAGATCGCTACTCGAAACCCCAGCGCTGCTGCTCCCGCCGCGATGCCAATCACCAACGCCAGCAACCAAAATGTAAGCTGGCTCGGCCCCTTGGTGCGGATCGTCATCACCGCGGAACGGCACTCTCCCCAAACACCTTCGTAACCGGATTTCACAAATTTCCCGACAGGCCGCAGCATATTCTACCCTTTTCGCCTTATCCCGATGGGCGCACCCAACTGAACGGGTGCATCCAAAGCCCTATGCGCCGCCAACATCGCCTGCATCCGCACCTGCGCCCAATCGGGATAAGGTGTCGAGCGCCGCGTCTCCAGATCGACATTCATCAACATCTGCTCGCAGGTCGCTGCAACCTTACGACCGTTTGCGCTCAACAACTCGATAAACAGATGCATCCGTTTGGCATCGCAATCGATCATGCGCACCGAAACAATGAAACTCTCGCCTTCAAGCATTTCGCTTAAATAGTGAACATGCGACTGCAAGGCATAAGGCCCTTGCCGGACCCGTGCGGCGTGGGCCTCGCCAATCCCAAGTTCGTCTTCCAGAAACCGGTCCAGCGCCTGATCTATCGCCATAACGTAGTAGGCGACGTTCATATGGCCGTTATAATCAATCCATTCGGCAGGAACTTGTCGCTTCGGCAATTCCACCGGAGCAGCATACGGTGCGTCATGTCCTTCATGGGCCGTCATTTTGCACTTTCCCTAAATTTGCCCCGACATTACTGTGACGACAAACCGGAGGGAACCCCTATGAGCATAGAAGCCGCAATCAAAATTCTGCAATCGCAATTTGGCGAGCAAGTCTCGCTGAACCGTTCGGTTCTAGAAGCCCACGGCCAGAACGAAGCCTACTTCCCCGTAACCCCTCCTGACGCCGTGGTATTTCCGAACTCCACCGCCGAAGTCTCGGAAATCGTCAAAATCTGCGCTGCAAATGACTGTCCGATTATCGCCTATGGCACCGGTACCTCGCTAGAAGGCCACCAACTGGCCGTGCGCGGGGGCATAAGCCTCGATATGTCGAACATGAACGAAATACTGACCGTGCACGCCGAAGACATGGATGCTGTTGTCCAGCCCGGCGTTACCCGCGAACAGCTGAACGAAGACCTGCGCGCAACCGGTCTGTTCTTCCCGGTTGATCCCGGCGCCAATGCGTCGCTCGGCGGTATGACTGCCACCCGCGCGTCCGGCACTACAGCGGTTCGTTATGGTACCATGCGCGAAAATGTTATGGCATTAGAAGTGGTTATGGCCGATGGACGGATTATCCGCACCGGTACACGTGCCCGCAAAACTTCGGCCGGATACGACCTGACCAAACTCTTTGTGGGCTCCGAAGGTACACTCGGTATCATTACGGAAATCACCCTTCGTCTGCAGGGCCAACCCGAAGCTGTTTCCGCCGCCACCTGTAGTTTTCCCGATATCGAAAGCGCGGTGAATACGGTGATCACCACCATCCAGATGGGCATCCCGATGGCGCGGATCGAGTTCGTTGACGAAATGATGGCGCGCGGATTCAACCTCTCACAAGGGGCAAATCTACCCGAAGTCCCGCATCTCTTCGTCGAATTCCACGGCTCCGCTGCGGGCGTGAAGGAGCAGGCTGAAACTTTCGGCGAAATCGTCACCGACATGGGGGGCAGCGATTTTGAATGGTCTGCAAAAGCCGAAGACCGCGCCGCCCTGTGGAAAATGCGCCACAACGCATATTACGCCCAAAAAGCGCACCGTCCGGAAATGCGCGTCCAGAATACCGACGTTTGCGTACCGATCAGCCGACTGGCCGAAGCGGTGAAATTCGCCCGCGCCGAAGGTGAACGACTCGGCCTGACCCTCTCCATGGTTGGCCATACGGGCGACGGAAACTTTCACTGCGGAATAAGCGTTGATCATGAGGATGAAGCGGAGATGGCCGCAACCCGCGAATTCGTCCATAATTTGAACAAGTTGGCGCTGGAACTAGACGGAACCGTCACCGGCGAACATGGCGTCGGCATCGGTAAAATGAAGTACATGGCCGAAGAACATGGCGATGCACTTCAAGTTATGGTCGATATTAAAAAGACGCTCGATCCGAAAAACATCATGAACCCTGGAAAAGTTCTGCCGTCAAACTAGTCGCGCGTTGCAGGCCCGAGGCTGCCCACGTCGGTTGCGTCATCCTCGTCCAAAACTGGTGTGTGCAACATCACTGGATCGGCCGGTGAAAACGCCGGCTCTTCGTAGTTTTCGATATTTTCACGACGGAAGATAAGAAGGCTCAAATACTTCTCGGCAGTTTTACCCATCATGCCGGTTTTTTCATCAACCGGCAGAGATTCCGCGCGAAAATACTCCCAGCCATCGGCCGATTGCGCGTTGATTGCTTCGGTCAAGGTGCGGGCATACCGCTCATCCTGACCTTTTACGCCTTTAAATTTCAAAGGCTTACGCGGTGCGCAAATCGTTTTGTATTCAAAGTTGGTCATCGTATGTCCCCGTTCGAATCAGTCTAGCGCAGCTTACTCGATTCCTAGCTTGGCGCGAATAATCTCGTTAACCGCCTTCGGATTTGCCTTGCCACCCGTTGTTTTCATGACCTGTCCGACGAACCAACCTGCCATGCTCGGCTTGGCTTGCGCCGCCGCAACTTTATCAGGGTTCGCAGCCATAACCTCGTCAACGGCGGCTTCGATCGCGCCCGTATCGGTTACCTGTTTCATACCGCGCGCTTCAACGATCTCCGCAGGTTCGCCACCTTCGGCCCAGACGATCTCGAACAATTCCTTGGCAATCTTGCCCGAAATATCCCCCTTGGCGATCAAATCGAGAATACTTCCAAGCTGCATCGCTGAAATTGGCGACTCATCAATAGTGTGACCTTCTTTGTTCAAGCGGCCAAACAATTCGTTAATCACCCAGTTCGCAGCCGTTTTACCGTCACGCCCAGTGGCAACCGTTTCGAAATACGTCGCGTTGGCAACGTCTGCGGTCAAAACACCCGCGTCATATTCGGTCATGCCGTAATCGGTCACGAACCGCGCTTTCTTTTCGTCCGGCAGTTCCGGCAGGCTCGCGGCAATCCCGTCCACCCAAGACTGCTCGATCTCTAGCGGCAGCAAATCGGGGCAGGGGAAATACCGGTAGTCATGCGCTTCTTCCTTGGAACGCATGGAGCGGGTCTCGCCTTTGACCGTGTCATATAAACGAGTTTCCTGATCGATTGTCCCGCCGTCCTCAATGATCGCAATCTGGCGCTTGGCCTCGTAGTCAATCGCCTGCTGGATGAACCGCATGGAATTCATATTCTTGATTTCGCACCGCGTTCCCAACAACGAGAAATCATTGTCACTGGCGCGGAATTTTTCATAGGTTCCAGCCTTGCAAACCGACACATTAACGTCTGCACGCATCGAGCCTTCTTGCATATTTCCATCACAAGTACCCAAATATCGCAGGATTTGACGCAGTTTTCGAACATATTCGGCTGCTTCCTCCGGTCCGCGGATATCAGGACGACTGACGATCTCCATCAGGGCGATACCCGTCCGGTTGAGGTCAACGAAGGACATTTCAGGGTCCATATCATGCACGGATTTACCCGCATCCTGCTCTACATGGATACGCTCAACCCGTACCAGACGTGCCACGCCCGGTTCCATATCAACGAGGATTTCACCCTCGCCAACGATCGGGTGGTATAACTGCGAAATCTGGTAGCCCTGCGGCAAATCCGGGTAGAAATAGTTCTTCCGATCGAAACGCGAGTACAGGTTGATTTCGGCCTTCAAACCCAGCCCGGTGCGGACCGCCTGTTCGATGCAGAATTCGTTAACCACCGGCAACATGCCCGGCATCGCGGCATCCACCAGCGACACGTTCGAATTCGGCTCGGCACCGAAGGTCGTCGATGCGCCCGAAAACAGCTTGGACTTCGAGGCCACCTGCGCGTGCACCTCCAGCCCAATCACGACTTCCCAGTCGCTTTTGGCACCCGCATAGATCTTCGGTTTCGGTTCGGTATAGGCAAGCTCGGTCATTGCGTTTCATCCGCTAAAAATATGGTCAAGGTCTTCTACGCAACCACGCCCGAAGGGGCAAGACCTAGGAGAGGATACGCCCCACGATCTCGCTCGCGTCTTTGGACAGACCTTCAGTTCCTTGAATCTGTTCCAACGCGGCCTTCATTTTGGCCTGCCGGTTTTCGTCATACTGCCGCCACGACGCAAAGACGGTACACATGTTGGCTGTGGTTTGCGGGTTGTGCGGGTCAAGTTTGATAATCCAGTCAGCGACCAGTTCGTATCCGCCGCCACTCGCATTATGGAAACCAGCCGGGTTGGCTTGTGCGAACGCCCCCATCAAAGACCGGTAGCGGTTCGGGTTCTTCCACTCAAAATCGTCATGGAGCGTCAACCCGCGCACTACCTCGACCGCTCGCTCCGGCGGTGTCGCCATTGCCTGAACGCTAAACCATTTATCAATTACCAGCTTTTCATGCTGCCATTGTTTATAAAATACTTCCAGCGCACCTTCCGCCTGATCCGCCGCCACCAGCGCGGACAACGCTGACAGTTGCTCGGTCATGTTATCTGCATCGGCAAACTGCTGTTTTGCCAGCGTGGCGTCCGGATCGAGCTGGGTCATCAACGACAACGCCCGCGCCCGCAACGCCCGCTTCCCCGCAGCCTTTGCATCGGGTGTATAAGCGCCTTCCACATTCATCGAGGCATATAGCGCCGGCAAATCCGGATTCATCTCGTGCGCAACAGCATGATCCAGCAACTTCCGCGCACTGTGAATCGCCACAGGATCAGGGATACCGCCCTTGGCGACAATATCTCCGGCGATAACGCTCTCATCGGGCAAAGATACCGCTAACGCGCGGAAAGCAGGGTCCAGATCCTCGTCCAGCGCCACCGTTTTCATCGCCGTCAAAAACGCTTCGTCAGGGTCGTTCGCACCTGACGCCAACCGCTCAAGGATGTTTAGCGCATAATTCCGCCCTGCTTCCCATTTGTTGAACTGGTCGGTGTCATGGGCCAGCAAAAACGCATATTCTTCGTTCGATGTCTCCCGTTCAATTATCACCGGTGCCGAAAAGTCCCGTAGGATCGACGGAATCGGCCGTTCCTTTAGATCATTGAACCGAAAGGTTACGGTTTCCTTATCAAGTTCCAAAACCTGCGTCGGAACTGCCTCGGTTCCATCCGGATAAAGCAAACCAACGCCGACGGGGATCAGTCGCGGCAACTTTTCGGCCTGCCCGGGGGTTGGCGCTATAGATTGCGTTAAAGTCAGGGCATAAACGCCATCCGTCCAGTCGTCCGAAACCGAGACCTTCGGCGTGCCCGCACTGGAATACCATAGCTTAAACTGGGTCAGATCACGGCCGGTTGCATCCTCGAAAACGGTCAACCAATCCTCAATCGTGCAGGCTTGTCCGTCATGCCGTTCAAAATACAAATCGAGCGCCTTGCGATACCCGTCAGCCCCGACCAGTCGCGGCAACATACCGACAACTTCGGCGCCCTTATTATAAACCGTAGACGTATAGAAATTATTGATTTCAATATACTCTTCCGGTCGCGGCGGGTGCGCCAAAGGTCCCGCATCCTCGCGGAACTGATACGCCCGCAGCTTCTGAACATCATCAATCCGTTTAACCCCAGCATCCCGCATGTCGCCGGTGAACTGCTGGTCGCGGTAGACCGTCAGACCTTCCTTCAGGCACAGCTGGAACCAGTCGCGGCAGGTAATCCGGTTGCCCGTCCAGTTGTGAAAATATTCATGGGCGATCACACTCTCGATCCGCTCGTAATTCGTGTCCGTCGCCGTTTCAGGGCTGGCCAGAACCAGCGCCGAGTTGAAGATATTCAGCCCCTTGTTCTCCATCGCGCCCATATTGAAATCGTCCACAGCAACGATGTTGAACAGGTCGAGATCGTATTCACGCCCGTACTTCTCTTCGTCCCATTTCATCGACCGGATAAGCGAATCCATCGCATAGGCGCACTTGTCTTGGTCGCCCTCGCGAACATAGATCTTCAACGCAACTTCACGGCCTGAGGCCGTGGTAAAACTGTCGTCATACGACACCAGATCACCGGCAACGAGCGCGAATAGATACGCCGGTTTTGGCCAAGGGTCATGCCACTCCACCCAGCCTTCGCCACTCGCAGTCGGGTTGCCGTTGGACAGTAGCACCGGCATGTCGCTCTCGATCCGGACGGTGAAAACCGTCATCACGTCGGGGCGGTCGGGGTAGAAAGTTATCTTTCGGAAACCCTCGGCCTCGCATTGGGTGCAGTACATACCACCGGACATATACAGCCCGTCTAGCGAGGTGTTCGTAGCAGGGTTAATAACCGTCTCGCATTCCCAGACAAACCGCTCGCCGATCATCGCGGCAGGAATGGTCAGCCCCTCGGCATCCGGCGTGATCGAGACATCAACCCCGTCTATTTTCGCCGACGCCAGCTCAAGCTCTTCGCCATCCAGTCGAAGGTCACCGCCTTGCGAAGCGGGATTCACGACAAAATTAATCCGTGTCTTCACCTGCGTCTTCGTCGGATGCAGCGTGAATGTCAGATGCACATCCTCGATCAGGTATGGCAACGGTTTGTAGTCGGAAAGACGGATAGTCAGATCGGTTTCGGATGTCATGATTTCCCCCAAAAATGTTCGCCGATACACTATGCCCCTCAGCCACATCCGCAAGAGGAAGTTTGGTGCCGTTACCTCACGGAACTGGTAAATACATTCTCTCACCCAAGGAATCCGCTTGCGTTTCCAATCGGAAACGATATTTCGGTATACAAAGATATGCCAAGGAGTACCAATGTCAGATCGCGTCACACACCACGGCCTACAAATCGCCACTGAACTGTTCGAATTCGCGCAAACCAAGGCGCTGCCCGGCTCGGGTGTCGATGCAGAAACCTTCTGGTCCGGGTTTTCCAAGATCGTGCATGATCTAACCCCGAAAAACCGCGCACTGTTAGCAAAACGTGACGAAATACAAAGTCAGATTGACGGTTGGCATATCGCGCGTAAAGGCCAGCCGCAGGATATGGCCGCCTATAAATCCTTCCTGACGAAGATCGGATATCTGGTTCCCGAAGGCGACGATTTCGGCATTGAAACCGCCAACGTCGACCCCGAAATCGCGACCATCCCTGGCCCGCAACTTGTGGTGCCAATTATGAACGCCCGCTATGCATTGAACGCCGCGAATGCGCGTTGGGGCAGCCTCTATGACTCGCTCTATGGCACTGACGCACTTGGCGATTTACCCGTTAAAGGCCCGTTTGACCCTGCACGCGGCGCGCGCGTTGTTGCATGGGCGAAGGAGTTTCTGGACGAGGTCGCGCCGCTTTCCGAAGGCTCGCACAACGGCGTCAACGGATACTCCGTGGAAAACGGCGCGCTGATGGCTGGCACTGCTGGTCTGGCCGATCCCGCACAATTTGCCGGATATACCGGCGCGGCGGCCAACCCCGCGTCCATATTGCTGCGCAATAACGGTTTGCATATCGAAATTCTGATCGATGCGACCAACCAGATCGGTGCTACGGACTCGGCCAATGTCGCCGACGTTTTGCTGGAATCCGCCATATCTGCGATTATGGATTGCGAAGATTCGGTTGCCGCCGTCGATGCAGAAGATAAAACGCTCGCCTATAGCAACTGGCTTGGCTTGATGCGCGGTGATCTGGTCGAAACCTTGCGTAAAGGTGACAAGCTGATTGAGCGGAAACTGGCAGAGGACAAGGAATTTACCGCCCCTGACGGTAGCGCTCTGTCGATCAAAACCCGTGCGCTGATGCTGGTCCGTAATGTTGGCCACTTGATGACCAATCCGGCAATCCTCGACCAAAACGGTGACGAAGTGTTCGAGGGCATGATGGACGCCATGTTCACCACGCTTTGCGCCATGCATGACCTTAATAAAACCGACGGTGCACGAAATTCTTCCACCGGCTCAATCTACGTCGTTAAACCCAAAATGCACGGTCCCGAAGAAGTCGCCTTCGCGGACGAGATATTCTCGCGCGTCGAGACCGTACTCGGCCTACCAGCCAACACCGTGAAAATCGGCATCATGGACGAGGAGCGCCGCACCACCGTCAACCTCAAGGAATGTATCCGCGCCGCCAAGCACCGCGTTGCCTTTATCAACACCGGCTTCCTCGACCGTACGGGCGACGAAATCCACACTTCCATGGAAGCGGGGCCGATGGTCCGTAAAGACGACATGAAACATACCGCGTGGATCGCGGCCTATGAAGACAACAACGTCGATGTCGGTCTCGCCTGTGGATTGCGTGGCAAGGCGCAGATCGGCAAAGGTATGTGGGCGATGCCCGACCTGATGGCAGACATGCTCAAGTCGAAAATCAACCACCCGTTGGCCGGTGCCAATTGCGCATGGGTGCCAAGTCCGACGGGCGCGACATTGCACGCCACGCATTACCACAAGATTAATGTGCACGAAGTTCAGGCGAAAATCGCCAGCGAGGGTCGACGCGCCAAGCTGGATGACATCCTGACCATCCCGCTGGCTAGTGATCCGAACTGGTCATCACAGGAAATCCAGTCCGAAATTGACAATAACGCGCAAGGCATCCTCGGGTACGTCGTTAGATGGATCGATCAGGGGGTAGGGTGCTCCAAAGTACCGGACATAAACGACATTGGCCTGATGGAAGATCGCGCCACCTGCCGTATTTCCAGCCAGCACATTGCGAACTGGTTGCACCACGGTATCGTCACCGAAGAACAGGTCATGGAATCCTTCAAACGCATGGCAAAAGTCGTTGATCTACAGAACACCGACGATCCGTTCTACCAGCCAATGGCGCCCGACTATAACGACGTGGCGTTCCGCTCTGCCTGCGACTTGGCGCTCCAAGGGGCCAAACAGCCTTCCGGTTACACCGAGCCGCTGCTACACAAGGGGAGACTGGAACGTAAACGGGAGCGCTGACATGGCCGTAATTTCGCTAACCAAAGCCCGCAAAATGATTTCGACCATCTTTCGCGCCGGTGCCGAGATGGGCCTGAAACCCCTGTCGGTAATCGTGTTGGATGCTGGCGGCAACGTCAAAGCTTTTGAACGTCAGGATGGCGCAGCCCCCGGTCGCTTCCAAATCGCCGAGGGCAAAGCTCACGGTGCCGTAATGTTGGGGCTAGGCGGCACCGCACAAAGGGACCGCGCCGAGGCCCAAGCCTATTTCATTGCCGCCGCCAATGGCGCCTACGGCGGCAAGCTCATTCCGGTTCCGGGCGGCGTTTTGGTGAAAAGCGTAAAAGGCGATATCTTGGGTGCAATCGGCGTAACCGGTGACAGCTCGGAAAACGACCTGACTGTGGCAATGGTAGGTATCGAGGCCGTCAACCTTATCGGCGAAGGCTGACGCTCCATTAAAAGGTTAACGTCACGCGGCAGCAAAACGTACATACGCATTGTGTACGGGTTGTGTACGCGTTGTGCACAGTAAATCTTGCCGGCATCACCGAAAGGTTAACGCGCGGAACTAGGGCTTCCAGTGCAGGAAATTCCCGATCAACCGAAGGCCGGTCTTCTGGCTTTTCTCGGGGTGAAACTGCGTCCCGAGCATATTATCCCGCCCGACCGCCGCCGTCACCGGTCCGCCATAGTCAACCGTCGCCAAAAGATGCGAAGGATCGTCAGGCGACAGGTGATAGGAGTGCACAAAATACGCATGGTCACCCGTAGAAATGCCGTCGAACAGCGGGTGTTCAACCTGAATTTCCAGATCGTTCCAGCCCATATGCGGGACCTTCAAATTTGGGTCATTCGGCTTCAGCTCGACGACCTCGCCGCTGATCCAGTCAAAGCCCTTTGTGTCATGCCCATGCTCGCGCCCAATGGTCGCCATCATCTGCATCCCGACACAAATTCCAAGGAACGGAGCGCCGCCCCTGATTACGCGTTCCTCGATCGCTTCGAACAAGCCGTCATAACTCGCAAGTCCTTGACGACAATCAGCAAAAGCTCCGACACCGGGTAGTACAATGCGGTCGCATTTGCGCACAACTTCAGGGTCCGAGGACACGATTACCGGCCCTCCGCCAACCTCGTCTGCCATCCGCTGAAAGCTCTTTTCAGCCGAGTGGATGTTACCCGAATTATAGTCAACAATTACCGTCGTCATTCGGAAAGCGTACCTTTAGTCGAAGGGATCGCATCCGCCTTACGCGGGTCCGTTTCCAGCGCATCACGCAACGCGCGGGCGACAGCCTTGAAACTGGCTTCCGCGATGTGGTGGCTATTCAACCCGTCCAGCCGCTCAACGTGCAGGTTCATGCCCGCGTTCATGGCAAAAGCCGTGAAAAACTCGCGCACCAGCTCCGTATCAAACGTACCGATTTTCGAAGCCGTGAAGTCCACCTTCCAGATCAGATAAGCCCGACCGGACATGTCCAGCGCTGCCCGGATCAACGTGTCATCCATGACCAGCATGCAAGACCCGTAACGCACGATTCCTCGTTTATCTCCAATGGCTTGCGCAACAGCTTTACCCAGTGCAATGCCCACATCCTCGACCGTGTGGTGGTCGTCAATGTGCAGATCGCCGTTGGCCCGAACTGTCATGTCAATCAACGCGTGGCGTGAAAGTTGGTCCAGCATATGGTCGAAAAAACCGACACCCGTCTGGTTGTCGTAGACACCTGTTCCGTCGAGGTTGATCTCGACAGAAATATCGGTTTCGGCGGTTTTACGTTCGACTTTTGCAGTCCGCATGGTTTCAGCCTCCATAAGGGTTTCAAGGCCTTATACGGCGGGAAAGGCCTCGTTCCAAGCCCCCGAATCCATATCCGATTTCGACGCCGTAAAAAACTTCTTGACCTTCCAGTGACTGGAAGCCCTATAAGTTGGGTAAGCATAAGGAGTTTCCCGATGGAAGATATGGCGCAGAACCAATTCGACAACGTCAAATTCGAAGTTACAGGTATGACCTGCGCCGGTTGCGCCGGTCGCGTTGAAAAGGCTGTAGCAGCGATGCCGGGTGTGGAGTCCGCAACCGTCAATCTGGCACTTGAAAAGCTGGACGTTTCCTTTGATCACGACGTCCTGTCGCCCGAACGCATCGCCGATGCCGTCCGCACAACGGGGTATGGAATTCGCGAGGCTCAGGTTATTCTGAACATCTCGAAAATGACCTGTGCTGGCTGTGCAGGACGCTCCGAAAAGGCGTTGCGGAGCGTGCCGGGTGTCTTGTCCGCCGACGTTAATCTGGCGTTGGAAACCGCCTCTGTGCACTACGTTCCGGGGCAGGTCGATGTGGCTGCCATTGCAAAGGCGTCCACCGATGCAGGCTATCCTGCCAAGGTCGCTGAAGAAGTTGGCGATGATCGCGAGCAAGAGATTTCGGCCGCGCAACGCAAGGATTTAATTGAACTTTCCGTCGCGACGATCCTGACAGTTCCTCTGGTTGCGCAGATGTTTTTCATGCTCGCTGGCGTCAACTTCCACATACCGCCTTATGGTGAGTTGCTGCTGGCCACACCCGTACAGTTATGGGTCGGTCGTCGTTTCTATATCGCCGCTTGGCATGCCCTCAAAGCCAAAGCCGGCAACATGGACCAGCTCGTCGTCATGGGCACCAGCGCCGCCTACTTGTATAGCGTCTGGATGCTGGTAACTCTGGGCGCCGCCGCCAAAGGACACCTGTATTTCGAGGCTTCGGCGGTCGTCATAACCTTGGTCCTCGCAGGCAAAGTTCTGGAGGCCCGCGCCAAACGTTCGGCATCCTCGGCACTGCGCCAGTTGATGTCCCTTCGCCCCGACGGCGCCGTGGTTCTGCGCGCCAGTGAAGAGGTTGAAGTATCCATATCCGAAGTCCTGATCGGAGACGTCGTAATCGTCAAACCGGGCGAGCGTCTACCTGTCGATGGCGAGATCATCCGCGGTGAAAGCGAGTTGGACGAGAGCCTTATAACCGGTGAATCCATGCCCGTCGTGCGCCATAAAGGCGATACGGTTATTACTGGATCAATCAACGGCACCGGCCTGCTTCGGGTGCGCGCCAAGAAAGTTGGCACTGATACCACCCTCGCGAAAATCGCCAAACTGGTGGAAGAAGCGCAAACGGGCAAGGCCCCGATCCAGCGGTTGGTCGACCGGGTCGCTGCTATTTTCGTACCCGTCGTTCTGGTTATCGCCCTTGTTACATTACTGGCATGGCTGGCGACCGGCGCAGGGTTTGAGACCTCGCTAACCGCTGCAATCTCCGTCTTGGTCATAGCATGCCCTTGCGCACTCGGACTCGCTACACCAACGGCGCTCGTGGCCGGAACAGGGGTCGCTGCGCAGAACGGCATCCTGATCCGCGACATCGAAACACTGGAGCGGGCGAAAAACATTGATACCGTTGTGTTCGACAAGACCGGCACCTTGACCATCGGCAAGCCGGAAATCGTCGCGGTGAGCAGTTTCGGTTTGTCTGATGATGCGTTTCTGGCACTCGCGGCTTCGGCACAATCAGGGTCAGAACACCCGCTGGGCAAGGCCATAGTTGCGGCAGCCAAAGAACAGAAATTACCGCTTTCAGCGCCGACCGAATTTAACGCAAAAGTAGGCGAAGGCATCGAGGCGCGGGTAGATGGAGCCGTTGTGAAAATAGGCCGCCAGATATTTGCCACAGACGACGCGCCCAAGGATGCGCAAGAAAAGGCCACAACCTTGGCCGAACAGGGGCAGATGGTCGTCTGGGTTTCCCGTGATGGCGTCCCGCTCGGACTTATCGGTCTGGCAGACACGCCGAGGCCGGAGGCCGAGGCCGCCGTCGCGACCCTCCACGCTGACGGCATTCGCACCTTGTTGCTCACCGGTGACAACCCCCAAGCCGCTGCCCATATCGCAGCGCAGATCGGGATCGACGAGGTGGAATCGGAGATGCGGCCCGAAGACAAGGTCGCCACCCTCCAGCGGTTGGTGGCCGAAGGCCGTCACGTCGCAATGGTAGGTGACGGCGTGAACGACGCCCCGGCGCTCGCCATTGCAGACCTCGGAATCGCGATGGGGGGCGGCGCGGATGTGGCGCTTGAGACTGCGGGTTTCGTATTGATGCGCGCAGAACCAACGTTGGTACACGCCTCCTTGCAGGTTGCGCGCGCAACGTCCGCCAAGATCCGACAGAATCTGTTCTGGGCGTTTATTTACAATGTAATAGGCATCCCGATCGCTGCATTCGGGCTCCTGAATCCGGCACTCGCGGGGGCGGCGATGGCGTTTTCCAGTGTCAGTGTGGTTAGCAACTCCTTGTTATTAAAACGCTGGAAGCCGGAGGGCGAAAAATGAATATCGGCGATGCTTCGACCCACAGCGGCTTGCCCGCGAAAACCATTCGTTATTACGAAGACATCGGTCTGATAACGCCAGACCGGACGGACAACGGGTATCGCGACTTTAGCGAAACGCATTTGCACAAGCTGGCGTTTTTAAGTCGGGCGAGAGGGCTTGGCTTTACCATCGAGGATTGCCGAACCCTGCTTTCCCTTTACGAGGACACCGACCGCGCCAGCGCCGATGTTAAAACCATGGCGCGTGGGCATCTCGACAAAATTTCCCAGAAAATAACGGAACTTAAAGCCATGCAGGACACTCTCTCCGAATTGGTTAACAAGTGCCATGGTGATGATAGGCCAGACTGTCCGATCCTGCAGGGTCTGGCCGGTGATAACGCTAACAAGGAGCAAGCAGTATGAACTTTAAAATGATAGCCGCCCTCGCGGTCATATTGATCGCTGCCGCCGCTGCGTGGAGTCTGTTTAACGGCCCCGGAAACGCCGCGGACGCGGAAACATCAATCACCATCCCGAGCTTCTCGCAGGTCGCGCAAAGCGGTCAGATTGCGTTTGAAAAGAACTGTGCGACTTGCCACGGCATCAACGGGGCCGGTACGGACAAAGGTCCAACCTTCCTGCACGCTTTTTACAAACCCGACCATCACGGCGATGCGTCTTTCGAGATTGCGGCAAAAAGAGGTGTTCGTGCACATCACTGGCGGTTTGGCGATATGCCACCCGTTGAGGGCATAACCGATGCTGAAATCCGCTGGATCACCAAATATGTGCGCGAGTTACAGGCGGCTAACGGCTACTAGCGCCTAGATCCAGCGTCGGGTTTTCTTGCAGTAGTCATCGTAGGCTGCCCCGAACTCGATGCGAATTCTGGCCTCTTCGCCATCGATAAACCGTACGCGAATAACCCACGCGAACAGTGGCACCAGAAGGAACGAAAGAACCGAACCTAGCGTCAATATATAGCCAATCAGGATAATCGCATCGGCTACATAAATCGGGTTGCGGGAATATTTGTATGGCCCAATCATGACAATACTTTTTGGTGTGCGCTTTGGCACGACCGACGTTTTGTGTCGCAAGAAGATCACGAAACTAACCACCATAAGGGCAATCCCGAAAGCAATGGCGATAAGCCCGATCCAGTTGGTCAAAACGGATTGATATGCCAGCGGATTCCAGACCAAAGCCTGCACCCACGCGACCGCCATAAAAATTACCAGCCAAACTGGTGGCCAGTCGAAGCACTTGTTCCAGACATCGCTCATTTTAATCTCCCACGCTGCCAGCTTCAAATGTCATCGAGGCCCAGAGGCTATGCCAGACGGCTCCTGTTCGTTCAATATCTGCCTGCGCGGGAATAATCATATGAACGGCGTTAACCAGATACACATCCCCATCGATAACCGGAATTACAGCGCGCCCTGTTGCGTCGGTCTTTACGTGTGTTTTTTCAACCTCGCTACCGTCTTTCGGGCGGCGGAAAACGTCGACCTGAATGTCAGCGAGCCCTTCGCCCTGCCAGATCAAACGTACCGGCAGCCCGCTCGTAAGGTCGTCCGTATAAGGATTAGCCAAAGCCACCAATTCAAATGGCATACCGGTCACTGCGTCTTGGCCTGCGCCATCGCCGACTGCGATCAGTGATTTGGCAAACCGTGTGTACCCTTCGCCAAAGCCAAATTCCGGCAAGCCGCGCTTTGCATGTTCCTCCAGAACCCAATTCAGCCCTTTGTTTTCGATGAACGATTCAAATTTTCCGTCGTCGGCGTAGGTTAACAGTTGCGAGGTGGAAAAATGGTTCAAAACTAACAGCCCATTGAGCGGAGGCACCATGGTCACCGCAGGTGAATCACCAATTCGACCTTCAATCGGGTGCTTGCCACTGCTGTCGGTGGCGCTGAAATCATAGAACTGGTTCGGGTTAAAACTGTACTTGTTGCCTTTGAAATCTTGCCCGACACGGATTTCGACCTGCAATTCCGCGCCGCTTTCAATCGTGTAGTCTATGGCGTCGAGCCAGAACTCGTGTGCGGCAGCCTGATGACCAGTCAGAAGGCTCGTAGCCACCGCCAGCACCGGGATTATTTGTTTCTTGAGCATTACGACTTCCATTGTATGAACCGGAGTGTATGGTTCGGTTTTTGTGGTCACCAAGTCAAGGAACAATCCCGTGCGCAAAACCCTGATTGCCCTGCTCGCATTCGTGCTTCTTCCATTTAGTGCTGCGGCGCACGAACAACAGCCAGCAGTTGCGGATATCCGGTTTGTAGATTCGAGCGTCGAGGTCGAGATTCGTGTGACGCTCGAGGCCCTGATTGCCGAAATCGACCCGAATTTGGCCGACACCGCAGAATCAGAAAATGCCGGCCGCTATGACGCGCTGCGGGCGCTTGCACCGGATGCATTGGCCGCGGAGTTTTCCAGCTTTCAAACGCAGTTCCTGCGAAGCATAACGGCGGAAATTGACGGAGAACCGCAACAGCTCTCGCTGACTGGTTATAACATCCCCGAAGCCGGTGATCTGGATTTGCTAAGGGAGTCAACGCTGACAATCTCTGGCAAGGTACCTGATGGTTCCATCGAAATGGTCTTCGGCTGGTCTGAAAGTTTTGGCCCGTTAATCGTGCGCGTCACCACGCCGGAAGGCGCTGAAGGGTACTCCGCCTACCTCCAAAGCGGCCAATCGAGCGACCCCATTTCTGTCGTCGGTGTCACAAAACAGTCCGGTATCGCGGTATTCCTGAATTACATCGCGATCGGGTTCGAACATATTGTCCCCAAAGGGCTGGATCACATCCTGTTCGTTGTCGGCCTGTTCCTGCTTTCGACAAGAATGCGCCCATTACTATGGCAAATATCTGCTTTTACACTGGCGCACACGATTTCGCTGGCTTTGGGCATGTTGGGCTGGGTCAGCGTACCTCCGGCGGTTGTTGAGCCTTTGATTGCGGCGTCGATCATCTATGTCAGCATCGAAAACGTATTTATGAGCGGGCTAAGCCGCTGGCGTCCGTTTGTGGTCTTCGGTTTCGGATTGCTCCATGGCCTCGGGTTCGCGGGTGTTTTGACCGAAGTCGGCATCGCCCAATCCCAATTTGTCTCGGGTCTGATCGGCTTCAACATTGGTGTCGAGCTTGGGCAGCTATCCGTGATTGCGGTTGGATTTTTACTGGTCGGGATATGGTTTGGCCGCAAGGAATGGTACCGACGCGTCATAACTATTCCCCTATCACTGGGTGTAGCCGCCATAGGGTTCTACTGGTTCGTCGAGAGGGTATTTTTCTAGACGTCAGAACTATCTTGATTATTAAGTGAACATGTGTTCAGTTAACCGTCAAACGTCTAAAAAGGAATCCCTATGTTCAATGCCTCGATGAATTTTGCTTGCGGAGAAGATATCGAAGCTCTGCGTGATATGGTGCATCGCTGGGCGCAAGATCGTGTCGCGCCGATGGCAGCAGATATTGACGCTAAAAACACATTCCCGCCCGAACTTTGGCAGGAAATGGGTGAACTTGGGCTGCATGGCATTACCGTTCCCGAAGAATATGGCGGCGCAGGGATGGGCTATCTTGCGCACACAATTGCGGTTGAGGAAATCGCCCGCGCCTCGGCGTCGGTTAGCCTGTCTTACGGCGCCCACTCCAATCTGTGTGTCAACCAGATCAAGCTGAACGGTTCGCATGAACAAAAACTGAAATATCTACCGGGCTTGATTTCAGGCGAGCACGTCGGCGCATTGGCGATGTCTGAATCCGGCGCTGGTTCCGACGTTGTGTCAATGAAATTGCGCGCGGAAAAGAAGAACGACCGCTATGTTCTGAACGGCACCAAGTACTGGATCACCAACGGGCCCGATGCTACAACGCTTGTCGTTTACGCCAAAACCGATCCCGACGCTGGCCATCGCGGAATGACCGCCTTCATTATCGAAAAAGACATGGTTGGTTTCTCGACCTCCCCGCATTTCGACAAGATGGGCATGCGCGGCTCCAACACTGCCGAGCTGATTTTCGACAATGTCGAAGTTCCGTTCGAGAACGTTCTGGGCGAAGAGGGCCGTGGAGTAAACGTCCTGATGTCCGGTCTGGATTACGAACGCGTTGTGCTCTCCGGCATCGGTGTGGGCTTGATGCACGCGGTACTCGACCACATCATGCCCTACATGCACGAACGCAAACAGTTCGGCGAAAGCATCGGCAACTTCCAGTTAATGCAGGGTAAAATCGCGGATATCTACACCACCATGAACTCCGCTCGCGCCTATGTTTACGAAGTGGCCAAATCTTGTGATCGTGGCGAAGTAACCCGTCAGGATGCTGCGGCTTGTGTGCTCTATGCCTCCGAAAAGGCGATGGAAATTGCAGTGCAAGGCGTACAGGCGATGGGCGGCGCGGGATACATGAACGACTCGCCGCTTAGCCGCATCATGCGAGATGCCAAGCTGATGGAAATCGGCGCGGGCACATCCGAAATTCGCCGTATGCTGATCGGTCGCGAATTGATGAAGGTAACCTCGTAATGCGCTGGTTTCTTCCGTTTCTAATGCTGCCGCTGGCAGCTTTTGCGCAAGAGCCCGACCGTCAATGGATTCTCGACGACCTTCGCTCCTGCTACGAAACTGCCGACGGATACGACGAAAAGCACCTCTGCGAGGGGCAGGTTTCCAACCGTTGTCAGGAAGTGGAGCAGGGCGGATATTCTAACCTTGGAATGACCAGTTGCATTCAGGCGGAGTACGCGGCTTGGGACGTACTTTTGAACGAAGAATACAAAAAGACGATTGCATGGTCTGCCGAAATGGACGCCTACGACGCAGAAGACTTTCCCGAGATTGACAAACGAGTCGACACGTTACGCGCGGCCCAACGAGCCTGGATTGGCTATCGCGACGCCGAATGTCTAAACGAATACGCCCAATGGGGCGCGGGTTCCATGCGCCTTCCGATTGGCGCCGCTTGCCTGCTAAGTGAAACGGCTGAACGCACCATAGAACTCTGGGCCAAAAGGGCTTCGTACTGATGAGCATCTTGAAATCAAACGTAATTACCGGCTCCGATACGTTCAAAGCGAACCAGGTCGCGCACGAAACCGCTTTGGCCCAAATCGCGGAAGCAGCCGCAATGGCGGCGCAAGGTGGTGGTGAGCGCTCCCGTGATCGCCACCTTTCGCGTGGGAAAATGTTGCCACGCCGCCGGATCGCCAACCTGCTGGACGCGGGCTCTCCCTTCCTCGAAATCGGTGCGACAGCTGCGCATGATATGTACGATAACGCCGCGCCCGGCGCAGGAGTGATCACAGGTATCGGCCGGGTCCATGGTGCCGAAGTCATGGTCGTTTGTAATGATGCCACGGTTAAGGGTGGCACCTACTTCCCGATGACAGTGAAGAAACATTTGCGGGCACAGGAAATCGCCGAACAAAACAACCTGCCGTGCGTGTATCTGGTCGACTCGGGTGGCGCGAACTTACCGCAACAAGACGAAGTATTCCCCGATCGCGATCATTTTGGCCGTATTTTCTTTAACCAAGCCAACATGTCGGCCAAAGGCATCCCGCAGATTGCGGTGGTCATGGGGTCCTGCACCGCCGGTGGCGCCTATGTCCCGGCGATGTCCGACGTAACAATTATCGTTAAAGAACAAGGCACTATATTTCTCGCAGGCCCGCCTCTGGTTAAGGCGGCCACCGGTGAAGTCGTATCCGCCGAAGATCTCGGCGGCGGCGACGTCCACACACGTTTAAGCGGCGTTGCCGACTATCTTGCGGAAAACGACGCACACGCGCTCGTTCTGGCACGGCAGGCCCTTGGCAACCTGAACCGGATCAAGCCGCAGACCGTTTTGCTGCAAAGCTCGGAAGAACCAGCTTTAGACCCGGACGAGATATTCGGTGTCGTTCCCGCTGATTTGAAAACCCCTTATGACATCCGCGAAGTCATTGCCCGTGTCGTCGATGGCTCGCGTTTTGACGAATTTAAAGCCCGATACGGCACGACACTGGTTTGCGGTTTCGCGCATGTTATGGGCATTCCGGTCGGAATTATCGCCAACAACGGCGTTCTGTTCAGCGAGAGTGCCGTTAAAGGCGCGCACTTCGTAGAGCTTTGTTCCCAAAGGAAAATCCCACTTGTTTTCTTGCAGAATATCACCGGATTTATGGTCGGCCAAAAGTATGAAGCCGAAGGTATCGCGCGGCATGGCGCCAAACTGGTGACCGCAGTCGCCACCACCAAGGTTCCCAAAGTGACCATGCTGGTTGGTGGGTCTTTCGGTGCCGGAAACTATGGCATGGCGGGGCGCGCATATTCGCCTAGATTCCTTTGGACTTGGCCGAACTCACGTATTTCGGTGATGGGGGGCGAGCAAGCCGCCGGAGTGCTCGCAACAGTAAAGCGTGATGGCATCGAACGGGCAGGCGGCGAATGGTCGGCCGATGAAGAGGCCGAATTCAAGCGGCCAACGATCGAGATGTTTGAACGCCAATCTCACCCGCTTTACGCCTCGGCCCGATTATGGGACGACGGTGTGATCGACCCACGCAAAACCCGTGAAGTGCTCGCGCTATCGTTGATGGCCGCCCTGAACGCACCAATCGAGCACACGCAGTTTGGCGTGTTCCGGATGTAGGAGAGGGCCGCCAATGTTTAACAAAATCCTGATCGCCAACCGTGGTGAAATCGCTTGTCGCGTGATCGAAACTGCGCGCAAAATGGGCGTGAAAACCGTCGCGATCTACTCCGATGCAGATGCACATTCCAAACATGTTGCTATGGCCGACGAAGCCTGGCGCGTTGGTCCGCCCGCAGTTGCAGAAAGCTATCTGCAAGGCGACAAGATCATCGAAATTGCGAAAAGTTCCGGTGCCGAAGCGATCCACCCCGGTTATGGATTTTTGTCAGAATCACCTGATTTTGTGGAAAAAGTCGAAGCATCCGGCCTTCGATTTATAGGGCCATCGGCCAAGGCAATCCGCGCGATGGGAATGAAAGACGCTGCCAAAACCCTTATGGCAAGCAGTGGAGTACCCGTCGTACCGGGCTATCACGGATCGAACCAGGACGCTGATTTTCTGAAATCCGAAGCCGAAAGTATCGGGTATCCGGTCCTTATCAAAGCGAGAGCAGGCGGCGGCGGAAAAGGCATGCGAAAAGTCGACTGCCCTGAGGACTTTCTTGCCGCGTTAGAGGGGGCACAACGTGAAGGACTTTCGTCGTTTGGTGATGCGCACTGCCTTGTAGAAAAGTGGATCACAAAGCCTAGGCACATTGAAATTCAGGTCTTTGGTGATGATCACGGTAACGCAATTCACTTGTTCGAGAGGGATTGTTCATTGCAACGTCGCCATCAAAAAGTGATCGAAGAAGCCCCGGCTCCCGGCATGACCGAAGAAATGCGCGCTGCAATGGGGCAGGCGGCCGTGCTATGCGCGAAGTCGATTGGATACAGCGGCGCGGGTACCGTCGAATTCATCGTTGATGGTTCTGACGGCCTAAGTCCTGATCGGTTTTGGTTTATGGAAATGAACACCCGCCTACAGGTAGAACATCCGGTTACGGAATTCATAACCGGCCTCGACCTCGTGGAGTGGCAATTGCGGGTCTCCAGCGGCGAAGATCTACCTTTAGATCAGAGTAGTTTAAAGTTAAATGGACATGCATTTGAAGCAAGAATTTATGCTGAAGATGTTCCGGCTGGTTTCCTTCCAATGACCGGCACGATAAACTATCTTTCTACACCGTCTTGGGCCAGAATTGACAGCGGTGTGCGGGCGGGCGATACCATAACCCCTTGGTATGACCCAATGATTTCAAAAGTTATAGTGCATGGTCAAACCAGAGAAATTGCATTGAGAAAGTTACGTTCGGCTTTAGAAGAGACGAAAATCGGCGGGACTACTACAAACCTGACGTTTCTTTCAAAGCTTTGCCATGACGAAGGTTTTTCACTCGGCGAAGTGGATACGGGGTTGATCGAACGAGACTTGAATTCCTTGATTTTAGAACCGGCTTCCACAGACTTCGACTGGGCAATTGCTGCGATTTTGGCGCGTAACATCGGAAACGAAAAAGAGTTGGACGGGTGGTCACTTTGGTCAGTGCCGAAACAGTCGGTTTGGCTTCAACAAGGCGACGCCACATTGGAGTTGCTTGTTGCACAAGACGGCGCCCGAGCCTTCCAAGTGTCCGGACCAAAATTTGAATTCAATGTATCGGTCTCTGAGGTAAATACGAATAGCGTAACGATTTCGGAACCCGAAGGCCTTCGTCACGTATTCTATAGCAGGCACAACGATGAAATAACGCTATATCAGCATGGAAATTCAAAAGTATTCGAAATAACAAAGGGTTATTCTGCGAAAGGCTCAGCTGAGGGAGAGGAATCGACAATCGTCTCCCCTATGCCAGGACTTGTAAAGGTCGTTGGTGTGAGCGCTTCTGAGGAAGTTTCCGAAGGCGACAGACTCGTTATTATCGAAGCCATGAAGATGGAACATACTCTTACCGCTTATCGCTCGGGTGTAGTCTCGGAAGTGTTCGTGCGCGAGGGGCAGCAGGTTGAAGCGGGTGAGGTTCTGGTTCTGCTGGAAGACGATAATGAATAATCACGTTAAAATTTTCGAGGTTGGTCCGCGTGATGGGCTACAGAATGAAAAGCGACTGATTAAAACCGCTGACAAGATTAAACTGGTGGATATGCTGACGGATTGCGGTTGTTCTCATATCGAAACCAGCAGTTTCGTTAGCCCAAAGTGGGTGCCGCAGATGGCTGATGCGGCGGAAGTATTTGCCGGAATATCTAAGAGAACATCGACAGTTTATTCCGCTTTGACCCCGAACCTGAGAGGGTTTGAGGCTGCGGCTGCCGCCGGTGCCGACGAGGTTGCCGTTTTTGGATCTGCGTCCGAAGGATTTAGCCAAAAAAACATCAATTGTTCAATTGATGAAAGTATTTCTCGATTTACTGATGTTGTAGAAGCTGCTTTGTCGAAAAAGTATAATGTACGTGGTTACGTTTCTTGTGTAACAGATTGCCCATACGACGGTCCAACACACCCGGACAAGGTTGTCCAAGTTGCCTTGAAGCTACTTGAGCTTGGCTGCTACGAAATCAGCCTTGGGGATACGATTGGCGCTGCGACGCCAGAAACTACCGACTTGTTAATTAGTGCAATGTTAAACTATATGTCACCCGACGTATTAGCGGGGCATTTCCACGATACAAGTGGACGAGCGCTTGAGAACATCGGGGTTTGTTTGGAACATGGAATTCGAACGTTCGATTCCTCAGTGGGTGGTTTGGGCGGATGTCCATATGCGGGTGGCGCGACAGGCAACGTTGACACAGTTGCGGTTGTGACAATGCTGGAAGACCTTCAATTCGAAACCGGAATTGATCTAGGCAAACTAAAGAAAACCGCGGAATTCGCGAAATCATTGATCGAGGGTTAAGATGAGTTACACAACGATCACCTTAAATATTGACAGTCGCGGTGTTGCTTACCTTCGGCTGGACCGCGCCGAGAAACACAATGCAATGTCGGCGTTGATGATTGAAGAGATCACGGACGCTACAAGCGAACTAGAACAAAATTCAACTGTTCGGGTCGTTGTTCTAGAGGCCGCCGGAAAAACATTCTGCGCTGGTGGTGATTTGGAATGGATGAAGGAGCAGATGTACGCAAGTCGTGAACAAAGAATAACCGAAGCACGAAAACTTGCAGATATGTTGAATAAGTTAAACAGCTTGTCCAAGCCACTAATCGGGAAAATCCAGGGAAACGCATTTGGCGGCGGTGTTGGAATGATGTCGGTGTGCGATTTGGCAATTTGTTCGAAAAATATAAAAATAGCGCTAACAGAAGTTAAATTAGGTTTGATACCTGCAACTATCAGTCCCTACGTTGTGGCCCGTATCGGCGAAACTAACGCCAGAAAAGTTGGTTTATCAGCAAAAGTTTTCGACGCAATTCAAGCCAGAGAGTTTGGCTTGGTGGCTGAAATAGCAGAAGATCTGGATGCCGCAATTGAAGCGGAGATATCTTGGTTTTTGAAAGTAGCGCCGGATGCCGTTGCAGCAACTAAAGCTCTGTTCCGCCATCTCGGTTCCAATATCGATGAAGCGGTCATTAACCATTCCATCGAACGCCTCGCGGACACTTGGGAAGGCCGTGAAGCGCAAGAGGGGATTTCCGCCTTTTTCGAAAAGCGAAATCCAAAGTGGCTATCCTGAATGGTTACTTCAACATAACAGCAACCCGATCCAGTATCTGGAGGCGGTTTTTCCGCATTTCATCTAGATGGAAATCATCGGTTGGTTCTACATCAGTTTCGGCACGATGGATTTCGCGCGTGAGGTCGTGATACTCTTCAAACAGCTTGGCCGCTTCGCCGCCCTCCACCTTAAGATTGTGAAGTTTATCTAGGCTTTCGGGGAACATGTCCGCCAGTTCATTTGGGGTGTGTGACAATGAAACTCTCCTTCTTTTTGTCTTTGTCCCACACTACAAAATAGTGGTTCTGGATTCTTTGAGGTAGATCAAATATGTGTGTTCGAGGGTCGACACACGCAGTTTTTTGCGCGACATTCAGGAAAAGAATAGTAAGGATCGAAATGCGTAGACCTATCGTTGGCATTATTGGAAACGCTCACCTGTTAAACGACGAATATACCGTTCAGGGTGTCGGTTTGATGAATCTCGATGCTGTTAGCGTTGTGGCCGATGCTTTGCCTGTTATTGTTCCGGCGCTACCCTCGATTGGAACCGTCGATGAACTGATCGATGCCTGCGACGGTTTTGTGTTCACGGGCGGCCGACCAAATGTGCATCCGCAGTTTTATGGCGAGGAGGCGACCGAAGCGCACGGTGCATTTGACCTCGATCGCGATGCTCTGACGCTACCGCTGATCCGCCGTTGTGTGGAAAAGGGTGTCCCGATCCTCGGTATCTGTCGAGGGTTTCAGGAATTCAATGTTGCCTTTGGCGGCACTTTGCACCCCGAGATTCGAGAGCTACCCGGTCGAATAAACCACCGGATGCCTCCGGATGGAACGCTCGAAGAGAAATTCGAGCATAGACACCATGTTCATCTGACGCCGGATGGCGAGTTCGCAAAAATTTTCGGCAGCGATGAAGTTTTGGTGAATTCGCTGCACGGGCAGGGGATTTGTGTGGCGGGTCCGCGCGTAATTATTGAAGGGCGCGCGCCGGATGGAACGCCCGAAGCGATACATATCAAAGACGCGGCGGGATTTGCTCTGGCAGTTCAGTGGCATCCGGAGTGGAATGCCGCGCATGACGAAGTATCCCGCCCGCTGTTTGAGGCGTTTGGTCAGGCTTTACGCCACAAGTTCAACCCTGATTCCACTGCCACAACGCCGGAATGAACCGATAGTTATCTCCGTCGGCGACAACATGTCCAACGCCCGGGAACGGGAAGTGATAGCTTAGAACCGCCATACGATCACTGACCGTTCGGTCCAGTAGGCGACGGCGGGTCGCAACAGTTTGCTCCGGGTCCATATCGATTTCAGCGACCCACTCGGGTTTCTCCAAACTGACATAAGGGTCACGAATAGCGTCACCGGTGATCAAAAGGCTCTGTCCTTCGCTCTCAACAATCAGCGACATATGCCCAGAAGTGTGCCCCGGCGTAGCGATCATCGTGATGCCCGGCGCTACCTCGTGACCGTCCTCGACCATCGCCATTTGCGGCGCGGCCGCTGCGAGCGAGTTCACCGCGCCAACAACCATCGACTGCTGACTTGGATCAACCATGTCCACGCGCCCGTCCAGCATCCACCAGTCGAACTCAGCGGCGCCAATCACGTATTCCGCATCCGGGAATATCGCTTCGTCAAAGTCATCACGGATACCCCAAACATGGTCCGGATGCGCGTGGGTTAACGCGACATGTGTGATTTCATCTTCGGCAATCCCCGAAGCTGCGAGGTTTTCCAACATCCGACCCGTCGTCGGCACAAACCGGCTACCCGATCCGACATCGACCAGAACCTTCGCCTCGCCCAGTTCGATAACAACATGGTTCGTGTGTTCGTAATGCGAGGTCGCGTCGAGAAAATGCGCTTCCATAAAGGCGACGATATCGGCTGGATCTGCGTTGATGCCTATGTCACGCGCGGAACTAGTGAAATGCCCGTCTGATACCACCGTCAGCTTCGCAGCGCCTACGGTGAAGCGGAAAAATCCGGCAGACTGCCCACTGCTTGGCGCCGACACAGCGGCCAAGGCTGGCGCGCCCAAGGCAAAAGCCGGTGCGACGGCGCTCATTTTCAGGATATCACGGCGGGAGGGGCGCAGAAGGGGCATTCGAAGTCTCCTTTGGAATTTGATGCCGAGGATTTTTGCGCGAATGCATCCAAAGCGCAAGGCATATATTCAACATGCCGCATTTGTCAGAACTGGTGGTCGAACCGAAATCCGGCCACCATAAGTTTTACATCTCGTTCTTGGCGATCAACGCTTTGGCCGAGTCGATCAAGGCTTGGCCATCAAGGCCCAGACCTTCCATCTCCGCTAGCCATTCATCGACGACCGGTTGCGCAGCTTCCATCCAGCGCGCTTTTTCGGCATCGTCCAATACGATAATCGTATTATCGGTTGCCTCGCCTTTTGCGCGTCCAACAACATCGCCATCGTCCATAGCAGCACCAAACATCGCCGCCACATCAGGACCGGAGTTCGCATCGATAACCGCTTTCAAATCGTCAGGCAGATTATCATAGCTGTCGTTGTTCATGGTCATAATAAAGGTCGCTGTATAAAGGCCGGGCTTGGTGTCGAAACCGGTGTGGTTTGTCACCAACTCAGGCACTTTCAAAGGCAACGTAACTTCCCACGGAATGACGGTCCCGTCGATTACGCCTTTGGATAATGCCTCGGGCACGGCCGGAACCGGCATGCCGATCGGTGTTGCGCCAAGCTTGCTTAGAAGGTTGGTAATCACTCGGGTAGGCCCGCGCAGTTTCTGACCGGACACATCTTCAAGCGACGCGATCGGCTTGTTGCTGTGTATCCAACCCGGACCGTGGGTGTGGAAAACCAGCGGGTGCGTATCGGCAAATTCCTGCATCGCATTTGCTTCGACAAACTCGTGGAACGCCCGTGAGGACGACTCGGAACTGCCAGTCATGAACGGCAACTCAAACGCCTCGGTGCTAGGGAAACGACCTGGTGAATAGCCAAGAACGACCCATGAAATATCGACAACGCCATCACGCGCCTGATCGTAAAGCGCTGGTGGGCCACCGCCTAGTTGCATCGACGGATAGTGTTCGATCTTGATACGGCCATCGGATTCGGCTTCAATTTTTTCGATCCAAGGCTGGATTGCCTGCGCCGGAATTGTTGCCTGCAGCGGCAAGAACTGGTGCAAACGCAGCGTAACTTCTTGGGCCATCGCTGCGGATGCCAAAGTTATCGCGGTTGCGGTTGCCCCGACTAAAATTGAAAGTTTTTTCATCTATTCCTCCCAGGTAGATTATTTCACAGGCAACACTCTCGATGGCCTTAACCGTTAGGTCAACTAGATTTGTAGAATAACTTTTTTGCCTCAGGTCGAAAATTCCGATCAGTCTGGAAAACCTGTCGATTGTGCGATAGGGATGCTGCAAGCCCGCGCTCGCAACTGGAATACTTTAAATGCCGACCATAAATCGCAAACTCTCGGTTGCTCCGATGATGGACTGGACGGACCGGCACTGCCGGTACTTCCACCGGCGATTCAGCAAGCACACCCTGCTTTACACCGAGATGGTCACGGCAGCGGCGGTGATCCACGGCGACCGGGATCGACTGTTGGGCTTCCACGCCGACGAACATCCGGTGGCTTTGCAACTTGGTGGCTCCGACCCTAAACAACTGGCAGAAGCGACCCGCATCGCTTGCGACTATGGTTACGACGAGGTTAACCTCAATGTCGGTTGCCCGTCGGATCGGGTGCAGTCGGGCAGTTTTGGTGCAATCCTGATGGAAAACCCCGGACTGGTTGCTGATTGTGCCGGTGCGATGCTGGACGCCTCCACCGGACCCGAGGTGACAATCAAATGTCGCATCGGTGTTGATGATCAGATCCCCGAAGAAATCCTGCCCGAGTTCCTTGCGCGTGTTTCGGCTGAGGGTATCCGCAGCTTTACAGTTCACGCTCGCAAAGCGTGGTTGCAAGGTCTAAGCCCCAAGGAAAACCGCGATGTGCCGCCGCTCGACTACGAGCTGGTGTATGCGATGAAAAGGCTGTTTCCGGGCTTGGAAATCTGCATAAACGGCGGGATTACTTCACTTGAAGAAACCGAGGAACACTTGGCTGCGGGCGTTGATGGTGTGATGATTGGACGGGCGGCTTATCACGAACCGGCCAAAATACTCGCGGCGGCAGACCAGCGGATTTTCGGTATTGGAGAGGCAGTCAGCGCCGAGCAAGCTGTGCTCGACATGCTGCCCTATATTGAATCCGAGATGGGCAAGGGCGCCCGTCTCAACCAGATTACGCGCCATATGTTGGGCGCGTTTGCAGGGCGACCGGGGGCGCGCCGCTGGCGCCGCGTGTTGTCGGAAGGTGCACATAACGACGGGGCAGGGCCGGAACTGGTTCTTGCCGCGCTCGAAGAAATCCGCCGCCTTGCGGCTTAGGGGAAAACCATGCAAGCTATAGATATATCTCAACTTTTGACGTTATTCGCGCTACTTCTCACGATCGGAGCGCTGGCTGGTGTGATCGCTGGATTGCTTGGTGTAGGGGGCGGGATCATTCTGGTTCCGGCGTTTTACTACACTTTTACCGCGCTGGGATATGACAATTCCAACATGATGCAGATATGTGTGGCAACCTCGCTGGCTACGATTGTTTTCACTTCGATCCGGTCCGTTTTAAGTCACAACAAAAAAGGCGCGGTGGACTGGGACATCCTGAAAACCTGGGCACCCGGCATCGCTATTGGAGCTGTGGTCGGCGTGTTAATCGCCCGCGAGATGCGGTCGGAAAGCCTGATGATCCTGTTCGGCGTTTTGGGCGCCCTCGTTGGTCTCTACCTCGCATTCGGACGGCAGAGCTGGCGTTTAGGCGACAGCATGCCCAAGGGGATCGGACGCGCGCTGACTTCGCCGGTACTGGGTTTCCTGTCGGTCCTGATGGGCATCGGCGGCGGAAGTTTCGGGGTGCCTTTGATGAGCCTCTTCAACCAGCCCATTCACCGTGCCGTCGCGACTTCGGCTGGTTTTGGCGTGATTATCGCGGTGCCTTCCGTGATCGGATTTCTGATGATCGGCTGGGGCGATCCAAGTAAACCGCCATTCACCTTTGGCTTGGTCAACCTGCCAGCCTTCGCGATTGTGGTTTCTATGACACTGATAACAGCACCGCTCGGGGTGAAGCTGGCGCACGCCATGAACCCGAAACCGTTGAAGATCGCCTTCGCGTTTTTCATTATGCTGATGGCGTTGAACATGCTGCGAAAAGCACTTTTGGGCTAGGGCCCACGGATTACTTCCGTAAAATCATCCGGTTGCGCTGAATAACAGTCTCGTTCAGGTTTTCAAGAAAACTCATGCCGAGAAGCGAGGAATGTAGCGCACCTTCCTGTGCTACCGCCGCCCGCACATTACGCAGGGTCAGGTTGCCGACTTGCAGGTTTTCGATGACGAATGGTGCGACATAGGATTTGCCGTTTGCTGTTGTCATCGGCGTACTGAAATCCAGCTCGTGCAGCGATATGCCGATCCGCCGCGCATCATCATTACGTAATAGAACAAGCGACGCACCTGTATCGATCATCAGACCGACGTCGGCGCCATTTATTTGGGCGATCGCACGGAAGTGCCCGTCCCATGATCTGTTGATCGCAGTTTCTGTTCCGACAACGGCCAAGGCGGCGGTTTCCGTCGTGGCGCCGCGCGTAAAGCCCGTGCGTTCGGAGTTCACATACTCGATGCCAAAAATACAAAACAGCGCTAGTACGGCAAACAGGGCATGGTGGCGGTCTTCGGAAAGAAAACTCATCAGGTTACGCATAGTATCGGCGAACGCGGTCGCGATCAGACCAATTGCGATTAACGCAACCCACCAGACGCCATCGCTTTCGAAAAACATCGACGCAAAGTTCTCGCGTAGCGTAAAAGCTCCGATAAAATAGGCTATAAGAATTAAGGCCCAGACGCGCATTCTGTGATGTTACCTTCTGCTAAACACAAGTATAACACCCAAAAAAATGGGGATGCTATAGCTGGCGATGAAAACCAAAACCATCGTTACAGAAGTACTATTTACAGCAGGTTAACAAACGCTTTAGCTGCGCGCACGCTTTTTTCGCCGGAATCTCAAAAGTTTTTCACGGTCAGGTAGTTCTACCATCAGCGCCTTCCGGCTTTCCTGTCCCATAGCCGTCCAGTTCTCGATTTCGCTGGCTGTCCGGAAGCAGCCCACGCAAATTCCGGCGCGGGGGTGTATTCCGCACTGGTTCACGCAGGGCGACTCTACTTCGTCGCGTTTCCAGATTTCATCCATCACGTCACCTCAAATGTGTCAGTCGGTCCAACACACCCTGTAAGATATACCCTGCGGCTACATGGTCAATAACCTCTGCGCGACGTTTTCGTGAAGTATCCGCCTCCAACAGTGCGCGCTCGGCGGCAACTGTAGACAGTCGTTCGTCCCAAAATGTGATCGGAACGTCCGTCAAGCGCGCCAGATTTCGGGCGAATGCTCGCGTGGATTGGCATCGAGGTCCTTCGGAGCCATCCATATTTCGCGGCAATCCGAGAACTATCCCGACGATGCTCCGCGCCTCGATCAGTTCCAGAAGCCGCGCTGCATCGACGCCGAACTTTTTTCGCCGAACGGTCTCGAGCGGTGTCGAGACACTGCGAAACGTATCCGAAACCGCCACGCCGATGGTTTTTTCGCCAAGGTCCAACCCCATGATCGCCCGCATCGGCGGCAGAATGGCGGCGAAATCCGCTACGTCTTCGAATATCTCTGCGGTCATCGCGCCGATACTTCGGCGTCCCGCGCAGCTTCCAGCAATTCGGCGATCGCCTCGGGATTATCTGCAAAGGCGGTTTTAGCCTCGTTCCAAATGTCGGACGCCTTGGCTGTTTCCCCGAGCACACCGTAAGCGCGGATTAGGCGGGCCCACTCATCGACCGATCCGCCTTCGGTGGCCAGACGTTCGCTTAACTGTGCAACCATCCCGCGGATCATATCGTTTCGTTCGTCTTCGGTCATGTCGCCAGCCGCGTTTACCTGATCTGCCGATGGACCAGCCAATCGGTCAATGCCAGCCTCGGCCGCCACCGCGTCGATCTGGCTTTCGATAACCGGAATCCACGGAGCATCCGCCGGGCCTTCCGTCAATAATTCGGACCAGAGCGCATAGGTTTGTGCGTAATCCTGCCGCTGGATCATCAGAATACCGGCATAATAACGAGCGCGTGGATCGCTCGGATCGGCCTCGAACGCACGCGCCAGCGCCGTTTCCGCTTCGGGCGAGACATACCAGTTCGCGGCGACAATCATGATTTCTGCGTGACTGGAATAATCATCCGCCGTCGCGTCATCACCAAGTATCCGCATGACGTTGTCCTGCGCTTCGCGCGCCTCGGCGAATTTGCCTAGCTGGGCCAAGTTGTCGGCAAGCATCCGGTACCCCACAAGATCGTCGGGACGGTCCGCAAGAACTTCTTTTAACTGGGCCACCAACTGCAGGTGCTTCGGATCAGGTTGTTGAATATCGGGCAAGCCGATGTCTTCCTGCGCGACAACCTGCTCGGCTTCGGTTTGTGTTGGACGCATGCTGGCGCGTTCTGCCAGTGGGTAGTCTTGCATCCCTTGCGCGCCGATCTGTTGGTATACGCCGTATCCGCCAACCAAAATCGCTACACCAACGACTGACGCCAGAACTCGCGAGGCCGTTGCCGGCGCGTTACCCGAAACCCGTTCGGCGGATTCTGCATCTGCCGCCGCTAACAAACGACGCGAGACTTCTGTACGGCTGGCATTTGCCTCGGCTTCGCTCAGGGTACCGCGCGCCAGATCTGCTTCGACTTCTTTAAGCTGGTCCTTGTAGATTTGTACATCGTAAGACGACCGCGTTGCGGTCTGCATTTTGGGGCGTAGCAAAGGCCAAAGCATCGCAGCCAAAGCCAATAAAGTAATTCCAATCGCACTAATCCAGAAAAGCATCATATGTCCGCCATGTAAATTTCAGCGCGACAATATCCCTGCCCACCCACGGCATGCAATGGCAGAAAAACGCACAGGGGGGATTGCCGGATGAATATGTCGTGAATTAGCATCAATCCGCCGGAGTTTGGCACGGGTCCCCCCCGTTTCTGCGCCATTCCTGAGGCAACAACCCTGTTCCACACGACGGAGCCCGCCACACATGAAACGTTATTCCGCATTTGCCATTGCCCGAGAAGCTTTCCGCTTCCATTCAGGGTGGGAGCGGGCGTGGAAATCCCCGACTCCCAAAGCCGAATACGATGTCGTTATTGTCGGGGCAGGCGGGCATGGTTTGGCGACTGCCTACTACCTCGCCAAAAACCACGGCATCACCAACGTTGCGGTTTTGGAAAAAGGCTGGCTGGGTGGCGGGAATACAGGGCGGAACACGACCATCATCCGTTCGAATTACCTGCAAGATGAATCTGCCGCGATATTCGAACTGTCCCGCACTCTCTACGAAGGGCTTAGTCAGGACCTGAATTACAACATCATGTTCAGCCCGCGCGGTGTTTTGATGCTGGCCCAGACCGAACACGAATTGCGCGCGTGGAAGCGCACCGCTCACGCCAACCGACTGGCCGGTATCGAATCTGAAATGGTGACCCCTGAACGGATCAAGAAGATCGTACCGATGATTGAACTCAACGGCCCCCGCTATCCCGTTCTCGGCGGCCTGTGGCAAGCCCGCGGTGGCACCGCCCGTCACGACGCAGTGGCATGGGGCTATGCTCGCGGCGCGTCTGATCGCGGTGTCGATATTATCCAGCAATGTGAAGTTACAGGCATCGACCGTGACGGTGGCAAAGTCACCGGTGTGCAAACCAGCAAAGGCGCCATTAAGTGCAAACAGTTATGTGTTGTCGTTGCAGGTAGCTCCGGTGTTCTCGCCGACATGGCGGGCTTCCGGTTGCCGGTCGAATCGATGGCCCTTCAGGCACTGGTCTCCGAACCGGTTAAACCAATGCTCGATTGTGTCGTTATGGCCAACACCGTGCACGGCTACATTAGCCAGTCCGACAAAGGGGAGCTGGTCATCGGCGGCGGCGCTGACGGCTTCAACAACTATACGCAGCGCGGCAGTTTCCAACATATCGAGGAGACAGTCCGCGCCCTGATCGAAACCTTCCCGACCATATCCCGCCTGAAGCAGTTACGCCAATGGGGCGGGATCGTTGACATGACGGGCGATCGCTCCCCGATCATTGGCAAAACGCCAGTCGAGGGTATGTTCATAAATTGCGGTTGGGGAACAGGTGGATTTAAGGCAATCCCGGGTTCCGGCTGGGCAACAGCCGAAATGCTGGCCGACGGAAACCCCCGCGACCTCGCGGCCCCGTTTTCAATGGACCGCTTTACCGAAGGCCGCATGATCGACGAATCCGTCGCAGCGGCGGTGGCGCACTAATGGTGGTGTTGCTAACGATAGTTGTAAACGCTCTCGGATGGCTTGAAAAAAAGCCACGCCAGACAAAGCACAAAAATCGCCAAGATATAGAACACCGCCTGATTGACGAGATCGCTTGTCATAATACCGGTGAAAGAAAAAATCACATCGCCGATCGTGTTCTGAACACGGGCCACAAACGAAAGCAGAGTCGCCTCTGCGCTATTGAAAATACTCATTACATATACTCCACAACCAGACGGGAAAAATACAAGTGTCTGGACGAGTCGATTCTTATCACATATTTTCTCAAATTTCAAATATTTGCGCAGCCTCTTCAATCCAAAGGGAAAATCGAGAATGCCTAAAAACTTGTCCTTGATCCCCGACGTAAAGTTCCTGCGTAAGGAATTTATGCTGACGATGTTGGTCCTCTGGATCTCCGCATCTGTATTGTCACTGCTTATGGGATGGGATTCTGTGTTCCCTGCAATCGGTGCGGTTTCTCTATCTATCGGGCTTTCCATATTTCTGACCCACCGCTTTACCTCGCAAGAAGAGCGCCGCCTTTGGGATAATCAGGAAGAGGTCCAGCAGCGCATGATTTGGCGCTATATGCAGGCGGTCCGCAGCGGAAGACAGGGGAATGATCCGTTAACGCTCGATGAACTCGGTGAGCGTATCGAGCAAAGCTTCGAGAGCATGCTGGCCTCCAAACGTAACGAGGCGAAGTTGGAAACCTATCGCTATGAAATGGTGTACTCCGTACTCGGAACCCTGCAATGGGGTTTGGGCGGGTTTCTGGTCGATTGGATACATTGATGAGGGGATCACAATGCTAACGCTCAAATGCCCTTGCTGCGGAGTGACAGCCGAAGAAACCGAATTCGCCCCGGGTGGCGAGGCGCACTTGACGCGTTTTGGACCCGGAACCGATGATCAAGCGTTTGCGGATTACCTGTTCGCCCGCAAAAATCCACGCGGTGTGCACTTCGAACGCTGGCGCCATGCTTTTGGCTGCGGCAAGTGGTTTCACGCCGCCCGCTGCACAGCGACACTAGAGGTGTTTGGCACCTACACCGCCCAAACTTCGACCCCGCCCGAAGAGTTGGTCGCCAAGATCAAAGCCAAACGCCCTGACTGGGAGGGTTTCGCATGACGATCAGGATCCCCACCCTAACGCTCCTCGCGCCCTCCCTCTTTGGGAGAAGGCGACTTTCTGTCAAAGGACATCGTCATGCGTAACAGACTACCCTCCGGCGGCTCCCTGATTGATCGTTCAACACCGGTTTCCTTCACGTTTAACGGTAAGGAAATGAAGGGCCACAAAGGTGACACCTTGGCGTCCGCGCTGTTAGCCAATGGTCAGACCATGGTTGGCCGGTCCTTCAAATACCACCGCCCGCGCGGAGTTATGGCCAGCGGCGCCGAAGAACCAAATGCTCTGGTTAACCTTGGCGAAGGTGCGCGGTTCGAGCCAAATCAGCGCGCGACAACCACCGAAGTTTTTGACGGCCTGACGGCGACCTCGCAAAACCACTGGCCCAGCCTCGAATTTGATATCGGAGCTCTCAACAACAAACTCCCGCGGTTTTTCCCCGCCGGTTTCTACTACAAAACCTTCATGAAGCCGCGCTGGGCATGGAAGCACCTGTTCGAACCCGTCATTCGCCAGTCTGCCGGTCTAGGCCGCGCCCCCGAAGAACAAGACGTCGACCGGTACGAGTATTTTTACGTCTACGTGGACGTGCTGGTAGTCGGCGGCGGTATGGCTGGTCTTGCCGCCGCCCGCGAGGCCGCAAGCGCCGGTGCCAAAACGCTACTGCTTGAACAAACCGAGCATCTGGGCGGACGCCTATCTGTCGATGATGCACTGATCGACGGCAAACCTTCCGGCGAATGGATTTCGCAAACAACTGCCGATCTTGGCGCAATGGAAAACCTGACGATCCGCACCCGCACGATGGGTTCGGGTGTGTTCGACCACGGCTATGCTATGGGTTATGAACGACTGACCGACCACGCTCCCGATACGCGCGGGCCACGCCATCGTCTTTGGCGAATTCGCGCCAAACGGATCATCACCGCAACCGGCGCTATCGAGCGTCCACTCGCCTTTGCCGGAAACGACATCCCCGGCGTCATGCTCGCCTCCGCCGCGCGCGACTACGCTTCGCTTTACGGTGTCGGCGTAGGAAAAAGGACCGTCGTCGTCGCCAACAACGACGACGCCTACCGAACCGCGATTACACTGAAAGAGGCGGGCCTCGAAGTTCCGGCCATTCTCGATGCCCGTCCGACAGCAGACGGCCCACTACCGGTCCAAGCCCGCAATCTCGGCATCCGCGTTGAAACCGGTACAGGCATCGCCAAGGTCAAAGGTTACAAATCGGTGGTCGCCGTTGCGATTTGCGACCAATCCGGCGACGGTGCCATACTCGAAACCATTCCATGCGACGCCGTCGCGATGTCCGGCGGCTGGTCTCCGGTTGTCCACCTCTGGTCTCATTGTGGTGGTAAACTCAATTGGGATGCGGAGAACGCCATGTTCGCCCCGGACCCGAACCGCCCGCCAACAGGCGCTGACGGTCAAGGGTTTGTCATTACCGCTGGCACTGAGTCCGGTGACCTCGCCACAGCGCCCGCCTTGCAAAATGCCGTTGATGCAGGTCGCCAAGCGTCGCGCGAAGCGGGGTTCACCCCCGTTGAACGCGACGCTCCCCTTGTCATCGCCAACGACGAAGCCCCGATGCTTCCCGTCTGGTCCATGCCCGAACAGGCGCCCAATAAGCTCCGCGCCAAATCCTGGCTCGACTTTCAGAATGATGTGAAGGTCTCTGACGTAGCGCTTGCAGCGCAAGAAGGCTACGTGAGCGTAGAACACACCAAACGCTACACCACCCTCGGTATGGCCACCGACCAAGGCAAACTCTCCAACATCAACGGCCTCGCCGTTCTCGCCGACAGTCTGAACGCCCCGATCCCGCAAGTAGGCACTACAACCTTCCGTCCGCCCTACACGCCGATATCGCTCGGCTCGATCGCTGGTGAAGCCCGTGGCACCCTGTTCAAACCCACGCGTAAATCCCCGATCGATGCATGGCACGATAAGAACCACGCCGTCTGGGAGCCCGTCGCCGACTGGCGCCGCCCCTACACCTACCGCCGCGACGGCGAGACCACACAACAGGCCGTTACTCGCGAGATCAACAACACCCGCACCGGCGTTTCCGTTCTCGATGCTTCTACGCTTGGTAAAATCCTCGTCAAAGGTCCCGATGCCGCCAAATTTCTGGACCTCGTCTACACCAATATGATGTCGACGTTAAAACCGGGTAAATGCCGCTACGGCCTGATGTGCACCGAAAACGGCTTTCTGTTTGACGACGGTGTCGTCGCACGCCTGTCGGAAGACGAATTCCTCTGCCATACGACCTCGGGCGGCTCCGACCGCGTGCACGGCTGGATGGAAGAGTGGCTGCAAACCGAATGGTGGGACCTGAAGGTATATACCGCCAACGTCACCGAACAATATGCCCAGATCGCCATCGTCGGCCCCGACGCCCGCAAACTTCTGGAAAAACTCGGCGGCATGGATGTATCCAGCGGAGCCCTCCCGTTTATGAGCTTTGTAGAGGGCGAACTAGCGGGGATCAAAGCCCGCCCGTTCCGCATTTCCTTCTCTGGCGAGCTATCTTACGAAATCGCAGTTCCTGCCGCCCAAGGCCAAGCCTTCTGGGACAAGGTTCTGCAAGCTGGCGAAGAGTTCGGCATTATGCCCTACGGCACCGAAGCCCTTCATGTCATGCGCGCCGAAAAAGGTTTTATCATGATCGGCGACGAAACCGATGGTACAGTCATCCCGCAAGATTTGAACCTCGGTTGGGCCGTGTCGAAGAAGAAAGAGGACTTCATCGGCAAGCGCGCCTTTGAGCGCGACTTCCTGCAACGCGCTGATCGAAAACAACTGGTTGGCCTGCTGACGGAAAACCCGCAAGAGGTGCTGCCCGACGGTGCCCACGCCGTCGAAGACGGTAAGAACCGTTACGGTCAGGCGAACATGATCGGACATGTGACCTCGACATATTTCTCGCCGACGCTGGGCCATTCCATCGCCATGGCGCTGATAAAGGGCGGCAGCGGGCGGATGGGCGAGGTGCTCGAGTTTCCGCTCGCTGGTGGAAAAGTAATAAAGGCTACCGTTGTTGATCCGGTATTTTACGACAAGGAAGGGGCACGGCAAAATGTCTAACGCAATTTCCATCCTGAATGGTGCGTCGTCCAGTGATGCGGTCAAAATTACCGATAGCGGATTGCGCGGTATGATAACTTTGCGCGGTGACCTCGACTCCGCTCAGCTAAAATCTGCCGTGTCAGCGGCCGTGGGATCGGACATTCCAGCACAGCGCAAGATCACCCACGGCCCTATGGGTGGCGTGGCATGGATGTCGCCGGACGAGTTGTTGCTGCTGGTTGCCTACGACCAAGCCGACGCGATTACGGCGCAAATATCCGAAGCTCTCGGTGCGGAGCATCACATGGCGGTTAACGTATCGGATGCGCGCGCGATCTTCCGAATCGAGGGGCAGGGCGCCCGCGAGGTTCTCGCCAAGGGTGCACCGATCGATCTGTCGCCCGAAGCGTTCGGTATCGGCGACTTTCGGCGCACCCGTGTCGGCCAACTAGCGGCAGCTTTCTGGATGACACAAACCGATATGTTCGAGCTGATCTGTTTTCGATCTGTGGGCGAATTTATGTTTGACTGGCTGACAAATGCTGCCCGCGACGGCAGCCTTCCTGAATATTTTTAGGAGCCATGCGCAAGGCGCATAACGGAAATCTTGGAATGTCTGATGTGCTAACGCTCGGATATTCCTATGTTCTATTTGAGTTAAGGCAATGGCCCTGACCTTTATAGAGCATAGGAGAATATGTTATGACAACCGAGACACAGACACTGACAACCGCCGAAATCCGTGCCTACGAAGCGAAGGCCCATCAGCTACGCGCAGACGCAATGCGCGACGCATCCGCGGCCTTTGCTGCGTATGTAAAAACGCTGGTCCACCGCGCCGGCGCCGTATTGGCCCGCCCAGCGCACGCCTAAACACCGAAATTACCTCCCTAGACTTGGGCTGTCGCTATGACAGCCCTTTTTTTTGTCTTCAACACAGGTTAGAGGGTTCCCATGACAGATATCGCACCCACCCGCCCCGTCGTTCGCCTGCTGCCCAAAACCAACGCCCAGCGTTTGCGTTTCGGGGCTCCTTGGGTGTTTTCCGATCAATTGGTTCTGGATCGCCGCACCAAAGCGATCCCTGCTGGCAGCATTGTCGAAATTCAGGACAAGGAGCGCACGCCCATCGCGCTCGCCGCTTTCAACGCCAATTCCAAGATCATCGCCCGTGTGCTTGATACGGATCTTGCGACCGAGATTGACATCGACTGGTTCACGACCCGCATAACCCGCGCGTATCAGCTGCGTGAAACCCTGTTCGACGCCCCGTTCTATCGCCTGATCCACGCCGAGGCCGACGGTATGCCGGGCGTCATCATTGACCGGTTCGGTGATACCGCCGTGATCCAGCCAAACGCTGTCTGGGCCGAAGAACGTCTGGACGATATCGTCACCGCGCTTTGCAATGTGACGGGCGTCGTTAACGTTCTTAAAAACGCCAATGGCCGCGCGCGAACGCTGGAAGGCTTGAACGAAGAAACCGTCGTTCTGCGCGGCGAGATTTCCGACCTTATCCCTGTGCCAATGAACGGGGCGACCTATATGGCTGACCTTATGGGCGGCCAGAAAACCGGTCTGTTCTATGACCAACGCCCGAACCACGCGTTTGCGGCGAAGCTGGCCAAAGGCACCGATGTGCTGGATGTGTTCAGCCATGTTGGCGGGTTCTCGCTGGCGGCTTTGGCAAATGGCGCGAATAGTGCGCTGGCGATCGATGGCTCTGCACCGGCGCTGGCACTGGCAGAAAAAGGCGCCGAGGCGACGGGCGTTGCGGACAAATTCGAAACCCGCAAGGGCGACGCCTTTGACACGATGATCGCCATGGGTAACGAAAAGGCCAAATTCGGTGTGGTCGTTTGCGATCCGCCGGCCTTTGCGCCCTCCAAACAGGCGCTCGAGGCTGGGCTACGGGCTTATGAACGCATTGCGCGGCTTGGGGCAAATCTGGTGGAACCGGGTGGATATCTGGTGCTGTGTTCCTGTTCCCACGCCGCCGATCTGGCACGTTTTCGCGAAGTTAGCTTGCGCGGTATAGGCAAGGCGGGGCGGAGAGCGCAGATTGTTTCGACAGGGCAGGCTGGCCCCGACCATCCGACTCATCCCTACTTGGCAGAGACCTCCTACCTTAAAGCTTTGTTCCTTAGGTTAGACTGATGCGGGTATTGATGGACGCCTGCATCATCTTCCCGACGGTGATGCGTGAAATGCTGATGGAAACCGCCGAGGCTGGCGGTTTTGCCCCCTTGTGGTCTGACAAAATCCTTGACGAATGGCGGCACGCAGCCGGTCGTGCGGATTTCGAGGTTGGCGGGATCGCAGGTGTTGAGATCGCCTTGCTGAAGGCCAAGTGGCCAGCGGCGATGGTGCAACCCGACCCGGACGTGATCGACACGCTTTCACTGCCGGATCGCAATGACCGGCATGTTCTGGCGGGGGCGATTGCCGGTAACGCCGACATTTTGCTGACGCGTAACCTGAAAGACTTCCCGACCAAAACCTTGGCACGGCATGACATTATCCGCCGCGAACCCGACGGGTTCCTTTTGGAGTTTGCGCAAAACGGTCCGGTCGATATGATTGCGGTTGGTCGCAAAGTCCAAGCCCGCGCCGTCACTGCATCGGGTCGACCGCAGCTTATCCGGCCACTGTTAAAACGAACCGGACTGCCACGGATGGGCAAATTTCTGGAAGCCGAATTTGGCGAGGAAAGCTAGGCGCCATTCCACTTGTCATTAAGCGCCCTGATCGCCGCAATCCGTTCTTCGGTTTTCGGGTGACTCATCAACCACGCCAATTGACCGTTGCCACCGGACTTGCCCGATAGGTAATCCAGCTTCTGGAACATCGCGATTTGCGGCGCTGTGCCGATACCGGCCTTGGTCAGCAGTGCCGAGGCATAGGCGTCCGCTTCGTATTCATCCTGCCGCGACAGGCGTGCCGTCAGCATCGAAACCAGTGCGTTCACGATATAAACCCCGAAGAACGGGATAATTCGTCCGACCACTGTCATCAACACCACGCGAATGGCATTCGCACCGGCGAAATCCAGCATCCGGCGTTTCGAGTGCCCAAGCGCGACGTGGCCAAGTTCGTGGGCAATGACGCTCGCCAACTCCTCCGCATCAACGATGCCATCGCGGTATTTGTTCATGAATCCGCGCGTAATGAAAATCCGTCCGTCCGGCGCTGCTAGACCGTTGATCGGGTCGATTTCGTAGATATGCACCTTCAGTTTCGGCAAATCCAGCTGTGCGGCCATCTTTTTGGTCAACGCCAACAACGCCGGATCCTTCAGAACCGTGGATTGCTCGTCAAGGTTCTTGCCGCTACGCCATGCGGAAAAGCGGAACATCAGGATGGCGCCAATTATGGCAAGAAGGATCGGTGCAAAACGTATCATGGCTACCTATATGGGGCGTCGGCTTACCACGCGCAAGGCAGATTTAGGACACCGCGAAAGGCCCAGCCACCTAGGCGGACATCACCGGTCAGAACCAAGTCGGGCAGGGCGTCGAATAGCATTGGCAAGGCCACATCCGCGACCATCGCCTTGCTGATCCATGCACCGGCACAGAAATGCGGGCCAGCCCCGAAGGCGATATGCTTGCCAGCGTCACGGGTCACGTCAAACCGGTCGGCGTTTTCGAAATACGCTTCGTCACGGTTGGCGGAGCCGAGCATGAAGAAAATGTTATCGCCGGCGTTCAACGCCACATCACCGATCATGTGATCCTTGGCGATGATACGCGGCGACATACCGATCGGGCTTAGCCAGCGCACGAATTCCTCGAATACCTGCATCCAGGATACCTCGCCGGAACGGACCATCGCCAGTTGTTCAGGATGGGTTAGCAACGCCCAAATCGCACCGGAGATCACGTCGCGCGGCTCGTTTTGCCCGCCGGTAATGGTCAGCTTGATATTGGCGCGGATGCTTACCTCGGGCAGACCAGCCGCCAGCATCACGGTGATCATATCGAACGCCCTTGGCCCGCCCGACTTGGGCAGCATCTCGTCAATCGCCGCGTCAACTGCGGCGGTGGCGGCGTTGCAACGCGCCTCGACCTCGGAGTCGCCGGTGTAATTGGCGATACCGTCGATCATGGCTTGCGACCAGACGTCCATTTCCTGCCATGTGGCGGTTTCCAGTCCGGTGATCCTGATCAGGCATTGGGCTGCCAGACGGGTGCTGTACTCCATGAACAGGTCGGCGCTGCCTTTGGGCTTGAGTTCTGCAAGGATCGCCTCGGCCTCGGCGCGGAAAATCGCGGTCCAATGGTCGCGCACGGTTTTTGGCGAAACGCAGGGGAACAGCGCCTTGCGTTCAACCATATGTGGCTCCCCGTCGCGGCGCATCAGGTTTTGCCCCAGCAGCACCGTCATCAAACCCTCGGGCTGTTCGGAGCTGAACACTTCGATCAGCGGCTCGGCGGCGACGATCTCGTCGCGTTTGACGATCATTTTGCGGTCGAACTGCGGGACGTAAACTACCGGACCAAGCGCGCGCATCTCGACCAGCGCCGGATAGGGGTCCTCCCAGAAGGTCTGCGGGTCGAGATTATAAACAGGAGGCTGGCTCATTTGCCTGCCTTTTGGCTGTGCTTCCGAAAAACTGTCAGTAACCGGTATCCCAAAACGACCGTTACCAGTCCGGCAATCAGGAACCAGCTAATATCGCCGAGCGTTCCCGCCACCTCTTCGATATTGCCACGAACCGTGTAGCCAAGACCGATATAGAGGCCGACCCAGATGGCTTCGCCTGCAAAATCCCAAACCGTGAAGCGCAGCCAGCGCATGTCGCCCGCCCCGCAAACCACGTTGGTCGCCGGGCCGATTGGCGGAGTTAACCAGCGCGTCAGGAATACCCCAACGCCGCCGAAACGGCCTATAAACCGCTTCGAGCGCTGGATTTTCAGCGCTCGAGAGGGATTGCGGTTTAACCGCACCTCGATCGCACTGCCCGCGCGTAACCCAATCTGGAAGCCGATCTGGTCGCCAATGACTGCCCCCGCTAACGCCCATAGAAATGCTGGGGCGACATCAAGCTCGCCACTGGCAATGAAGGCACCGGCCGCCAAAAGCGTCAGGCTGCTGGACAGTGGAACTCCTGCCGCTGCGATCACCGAAATGCCAAATATAAACGGCAGTCCGTATGTCGGTACAAGGGCGAGGAGGCTCTCGGTCATTTATCGGCACGCTCGACGTCGATGGCTGTTTGCAGTATCTCGAACAACGTTGGCAACGCGATGCCTTCTGCGTCCGCGATAGATTTCAACGTCAGATGTCGCCGGATCTCCATCTCCACTCCGAGCGCGTCAGCAAGCGGCTCTTTCTCGACGCCGTAGGAGTGGGCGACATAACCAATCGTCATCCAGCCGGACATCTCGGCGTCGCGGTGTTTGGGCCAGTACACCAGACCGGCAATCAGGCTGATCAACAGAAATGAGGTCAGAACGCAGGCGGCAATAAATCCGACAACCAGCAGCTTGTGATGTTTCCAGAATTCTTTCATCGACCAAGTTCTTTCATTGCGGCCTCGATCCCTTTCAGGGTCATCGGGTGCATCCGGTTTGCGAAAATCTCGCGGATCATGCCGATGGAATGGGTGTACTGCCAGTATTCGGGCGGGGTTGGATTGATCCAGATATGGTCGGGCCATTGTTCGCGGGCGCGGTGTAGCCACGTCTCGCCACTTTCTTCGTTGTAATGTTCGTTTGCACCGCCCCGATAAGCGACTTCATAGGGTGACATCGCCGCGTCGCCGACAAAGATGCATTTGTAGTCCGAGCCGTAGGTGTGCAGCACATCCCACGTCGGTATCTGCTCTGTCCAGCGGCGGTTGTTGTCTTTCCAGACACCTTCGTACAGGCAGTTATGGAAGTAGTAATGCTCCAGATGTTTGAACTCGGTTTTGGCTGCCGAGAACAGTTCCTCGACCATGCGGATATGGGCGTCCATCGAGCCGCCGACGTCTAGAAACAACAGCACCTTGACGTTGTTACGGCGCTCGGGGCGGGTCTTGATGTCGATGTATCCATGCTCGGCCGTGGCGCGGATTGTGCCGTCCATATCCAGCTCGTCTTCGCCACCCTCGCGGGCCCAGCGACGCAACCGTTTGAGCGCGACTTTGATGTTGCGGGTGCCCAGTTCAACGTTGTCATCCAGATTGCGGAACTCGCGTTTGTCCCAGACTTTCACCGCCCGCTGATGCCGGCTTTCATGCTGGCCGATGCGAATACCTTCAGGGTTATAGCCGTAGGCACCAAATGGCGAGGTGCCAGCGGTGCCGATCCATTTGGAACCCCCTTGATGCCGTTTCTCCTGTTCCAGCAACCGCTGTTTCAGGGTTTCCATCAGCTTGTCAAAGCCACCGAGCGCCTCGACTTCGGCCATTTCTTCCTTCGACAGCGTCTTTTCCGCCAGCTTCCTGATCCATTCTTCGGGCACATCGACCGCATTCATGATGTCTTCGACACTCATGCTTTCCAGGCCGCTGAAGGTCGCGGAGAACGCCTGATCGAATTTGTCGAGGTTGCGTTCGTCTTTCACCATGATCGCGCGGGCGAGATAGTAAAACCCTTCGACGTCATAAAGCACGAGCGAGGCGTTCATGGCTTCGAGGAAGCTCAGGAATTCCCGCAGGGAAACCCAAACTTTTGCGTCGCGCAGATTGGTGAAGAATTGCAGAAACACCTAGACTCCGAACTTCACCAGAAACAGGGCGATAAAATATCCGACCAGCAGCAGGGCGATGCCATGCGCTGCGGCGTACTGCAATTTGTCAGCTGTGTCGCCACCCCGTTTGGTGGCACGCCACCAGCCAAGGGCTACGCCGAGGATGCCTCCGATGAGTGCTAACATATGTCTCTCCTAACGGGTGTATTTGATGAAAGGGGTCAGCTGTCCGACACGGTCGTACAAGCGCCGGCCAGCTTCGTTGAAGTCCTGCGTCAGCCAATAGACGGCCGGCGCGCCGGCGCTGTCGGCAGCCCCGTACACCGCCTCGATCAAGGCGCGTCCGATGCTTTTGCCGCGTACCGTGGGGTCGGTATAGAGGTCCTGCAAATAACAGACGTTTTCGACCTTCCAGCCGTGGCGGTGAAAGAGGTAGTGCACCAGCCCGACCAGTTTCCCGTCCAGTTCGGCGACCATGCCGTGGAACTCGTTATCTTCGCCCGAAAGCATCCGCGCGAAGCTCGACTGGTAGACCTCTTCGGGGACGCTGGTTTCGTAGTAGTCCAGATACCCCGTCCAGAGCAGCCGCCATTCCGCCTCGTCTGCCGCTGTTAGGGGGCGTACTATCATGTTCATCGCTGTTTCCTCGCTACAAAAGCCAATCGTTCAAATAGGTGCACGTCCTGTTCGTTCTTCAACAAGGCGCCGTGCATCTTGGGTAAGTTCAAGGTCGCATCCTCGCGCAACGCTTCCGCTGACAATTCTTCGGCGAGCAACAGTTTCAGCCAGTCCAGCACCTCGCTTGTCGATGGTTTTTTCTTCAGGTTCGGCGTGTCGCGAATCTTGTAGAACTGCGTCAGGGCCTCCTCCAGCAGATCGCGCTTGATGTCGGGGAAGTGCACGTCGATGATTTGCTGCATCGTCTCGGCATCCGGAAAGCGGATGTAATGGAAGAAACACCGGCGCAAGAATGCGTCCGGCAGTTCTTTCTCGTTGTTCGAGGTGATGATGATAATCGGGCGATGCTTCGCGACAACCGTCTCGCCGGTTTCGTAAACATGGAATGCCATCTTATCGAGTTCCTGCAACAGATCATTCGGAAACTCGATGTCCGCCTTGTCGATTTCGTCGATCAGCAACACAACGCGGTTGTCCGTCGAAAACGCCTGCCAGAGCTTACCCTGTTTGATGTAGTTGCGCACGTCGTTCACACGCTTGTCGCCAAGTTGGCTGTCGCGAAGGCGGCTAACGGCGTCGTATTCGTAAAGCCCTTGCTGGGCCTTGGTGGTCGACTTGATGTTCCATTCCATGATCTCGACACCCAGCGCATCGGCGATCTGGCGGGCCAGTTCGGTTTTACCTGTCCCCGGCTCGCCCTTGACCAGCAAAGGGCGCTCCAGCGCGATGGCGGCATTCACGGCCACCTTTAGGTCATCGGTTGCCACATAGTCGTCAGTTCCGGAAAAATGCATGAAGTACCCGTTATTTTTTGATTCATTTTCGCGCAGACACTAACAGGTGGTAACATTCGTGCAAAGCGACATATGTTGTGCGTGACATTCCCCTGAATATTAGTTATGGCCAGCCCATGACGCGAATAATAGCTGAATAAAGGCGGATATTTACGCCCGATATTTCAGCAGAATCTAGTTGGGGGAAACTTGATGAAGGCGGAAACTATTCTGGATGCTGACTATCATCCAGCCGAAGACGAACCATTTATGAACGAGCGGCAGACCGAGTACTTCCGCCAGAAGCTTTTGACGTGGAAGGCTTCCATTCTGGAAGAAAGCCGCGGCACGATTGAGCATATGCAGCAAGGCACACGCAACATTCCGGATGTTGCCGACCGCGCTTCTGAAGAAACCGATCGCGCGCTGGAACTGCGAACACGTGATCGCGAGCGCAAAGTGGTCTCGAAAATCGACTCGGCCCTGCGCCGGATTGACGACGGTTCCTACGGGTATTGCGAAGAAACAGGCGAGCCTATCTCGCTGAAACGTCTTGATGCCCGTCCAATCGCGACCTTCAGCCTTGAGGCGCAGGAGCGTCACGAGCGTAAGGAAAAAGTTCACCGCGACGACTGATCGCTGCGTAACTTTAACACCTATACCGAGAGGGGCTTTACGGCCCCTCTTTTTTTGCCCAAACTCCACCGAAACGGAGGTTTTGAATGGCAGACGGTCCCCTTAGCGGCGTAAAAATTCTGGAATTTGCGGGTATAGGGCCGGGGCCCTATTGCGGGCAATTGCTGGCGGACATGGGGGCCGAGGTGACGGTCGTTGATCGCCCCAAACGCAGCCCGATTGCACTGGAAAAAGCGCCGGACCGGCGGGGGAAGTCCTCGGTCGTGATCGACCTGAAGCAACCCGATGGTATCGCACTGGCGCTGGAGCTGATCGCGCAATCAGATGCCTTGATCGAAGGCAACCGCCCCGGCGTGATGGAGCGTCTGGGTCTCGGCCCCGAGGTTTGTCATACGCGAAACCCCGCACTTGTTTACGGGCGGATGACGGGATGGGGGCAGTCCGGTCCCTATGCGAAGATGGCGGGCCATGACATTAACTATATTTCCCTGACCGGTGCCTTGCTGGCGATGGGACCGGCGGACCAGCCGCCGCCACCGCCGCTTAATCTGGTCGGGGATTTTGGCGGTGGCTCGCTATATCTGGCGATGGGAATTCTGGCGGCACTACTGCGGGTGAAATCCGGTGGCGAAGGCTGCGTGCTCGATGCGGCCATCACCGACGGGGTCAATTCGATGATGGGCTTCTTTCATGGTCTGGATGCCGCTGATCGCTGGACGGATACCCGCAGCGCAAACTGGCTGGACGGTGCCGCCCCCTATTATCGCTGCTATGAAACACGGGATGCAAAATACGTGGCCGTCGGCTGTATCGAACCGCAGTTCCTGACCGCCATGCTGAACGGTATCGGGATGAGCGCAGACGAGTACGGCCCTCAAAATGACACCGCGCAGCACGCCCGACAGACCGAAGCGCTGGAGCAGAAATTCGCCCAAAAAACCCAAGCGGCGTGGGTAGCAATTTTCGAAGGAACCGACGCCTGCGTGACGCCTGTCCTCAGCTATAGAGAGGCCGCTGCGCACCCTCAGATGCAAGCCCGCGGTGCTTTGCAAAAAGTCGATGGCCTAACCCACCCGGCGATTGCCCCTGTGTTCTCGGGCGTCGACTCCGCGCCAAACACTTCGATGCCGTCAGATGGTGAACACACACGCAAGGTTTTGGAAAGCGCGGGCCTAAGTGCGGACCAAATCGGTGATTTGCTGCGAAAAGGTGTTGTGATTCAGCCCTGATGGGTAGATGCGTGGATGGAACATCAGGAGCAACCGGACGATTATGAGCATCAGGAATACCGATATTACAGTTGTTGGCGGCGGCATTGCCGGCCTCTCGGCGGCGATCACGTTGGCGCAACGTGGCGCAAAAGTGACGGTGCTGGAGCAAGCCGAGTCGCTGGGCGAAGTCGGGGCAGGATTGCAAATCAGCCCTAATGGTGTCGCGGTTCTGGAGGCGATGGGGTTGCTCGAAGAAGCGGCCAAGGTCGCGAACGTGCCCGAAGCGGTGGAGCTTCGCGATATGGCCAACGGCAGAACCGTCGCGCATCTGCCGATGGGGACCGCGGCAAAACAGCGTTGGGGGCGGCCGTATTGGCAGTTCCACCGCGCGGACCTGCTTGGGGTTCTAAGCGAGGGCGCGCGCACGGCCGGTGTGGATATTCGCCTTGGTCAAACTGTTACCAAACTGTCGGACGTTGGCGAGGCTTCGGTTGTGATCGCGGCCGACGGCGTGCGTTCAGCCCTGCGCGGCGAGTTGTTCGACGGCCAGCCAGCCAGCTTCACCGGCCAAGTCGCATGGCGCGGGCTAATTGCGGCGGCGAACCTGCCCGAAGGTTTCGTCAAGAACGCGGCAACGGTGTATATGGGGCCGAAACGGCATCTGGTGACCTATCCGCTGCGCGGTGGCTCCGTCATCAACTTCGTCGCTGTCGAGGAGCGGGACAGTTGGGCGGAGGAGGGCTGGAACATCCCCGACACCCCCGAAAATCTGCGCCACGCCTTTGCCAATGCGGGCACCGAAGTCCAGACGATTTTGGCAGCAGTGGACCAGACGTTTTTGTGGGGATTATTCAACCATCCCTATCTGCCGAACTGGACCAAAAACAACGTTGCGATGATTGGTGACGCTTGCCATCCGATGCTGCCGTTTTTGGCGCAAGGGGCGGTCATGGCGTTGGAGGATGCGTGGGTTTTGGCCCGCGAACTGGACCGCGCAGACGATATTCCATCGGGGTTGCTGGCCTATGAACGCCTCTGCAAGCCCCGCGCGACCCGTGTGCAAAAAGGGGCGGCGTCAAATGCGACGGCCTATCATCTGCCCAACGGGCCGGCAAAATTTGTGGCACATAAAGGGCTTAAGGCATTGTCCACGCTCGCGCCGGCTACGTTGCTGGGCCGGTTCGACTGGCTTTACGGTGGTGATGTAACAAAGTCCTCCGTATAACGTTGACAATTTGTCGGTAAAGTGTTGACGTAATGGAGAAGCTGCTTGGCGAAAAGCGGCACCCTGAAGATTCGGAGAAGAAAATGGCGCAGAAACAATGGGACTTCTGGATTGATCGCGGCGGCACGTTCACGGACATTGTGGCACGCAATCCGGAAGGGGAAATTATTGCGCATAAGCTGCTCTCCGAAAATCCCGAAGCGTACCCCGACGCCGCCATTCAGGGTATTCGCGACCTGATCGGTGTGCCGCAGAACCAACCGATTCCGGTTGATGCGGTCGATACGGTGAAGATGGGAACTACGGTTGCCACAAACGCCTTGTTGGAGCGCAAAGGCGATCCGACGTTGCTGGTAACCACCCGGGGATTCCGTGATGCGCTGGAGATCGGGTATCAGGACCGCCCCGATATTTTCGCACGCGAAATCATCAAACCCGAGCTGCTGTATTCCGAGGTTGTCGAGGTCGAGGAACGCCTGCGGGTGGACGGAACCATCGAGATAACGCCAAACGACGAAGCCATCCGCCGCGACCTGCAAGCCGCCTTTGACGAGGGCATCCGCGCCGTCGCGATCGTGTTTATGCACGCCTATGCCTTTCCGCTGCACGAACAGATCGTCGCCAAAATCGCCCGTGATATCGGGTTTACGCAGGTCTCGGTCAGCCATGAAGTCTCGCCATTGATGAAACTGGTCGGGCGGGGCGACACCACGGTGGTGGATGCGTACCTGTCACCGATCCTGCGGCGCTATGTGGCCCAAGTCTCCAGCGAGCTGGGCGAGGGTGTGCGCCTGATGTTTATGATGTCGTCGGGCGGTCTGACGGCAGCCGATCTGTTTCAGGGTAAAGACGCGATTCTGTCGGGTCCGGCTGGCGGGGTAGTAGGCGCGGTGCAAACCTCGGCTATGGCCGGCTTTGACCAGATTATCGGTTTCGACATGGGCGGGACCTCGACCGACGTTTGCCACTATGACGGCGAATTCGAGCGCGCGTTTGAGACCGAAGTTGCAGGCGTGCGGATGCGTGCGCCTATGATGCGAATTCACACCGTTGCAGCGGGCGGTGGCTCGGTTCTTGGCTATGACGGTGCAAGGTTCAGCGTTGGGCCGGACTCGGCAGGTGCGAATCCGGGGCCTAAATGTTACCGCCGTGGTGGGCCTTTGGCGGTTACGGATGCGAACGTCATGGTGGGCAAGTTGCGGGCGGAGAATTTCCCGAAACTCTTTGGCCCAAAGCAGGATCAACCCCTTGATGTCGAGGCCGTCCGCGTAGCTTTCACCAGCCTTGCCGAGCAAATCGGCGACGGCCGCACCCCTGAACAAGTGGCGGAGGGCTATTTGTCCATCGCCGTCGAAAACATGGCGAATGCGATCAAGAAAATATCGGTTCAGCGCGGTTATGATGTGTCGGGCTATGCGCTGACATGTTTTGGCGGGGCAGGCGGGCAACATGCCTGTGCGGTGGCGGATTCGCTGGGTATGAAAACTGTCATTGTGCACCCGCATTCGGGTATCCTGTCTGCTTATGGCATGGGGTTGGCCGATATTCGCGCCAACCGCACAAAGTCTGTGGTCGAGCCGCTGAACGCGGAAAATCTGGCCAATGTTCAGACTGTGATCGGCACAATGACGACGGAAACCCGCGCCGAATTGGTCAGCCAAGGCGTGCCGGAGACCGAAATCACAGCCTTCCCGCGCTTGCATCTGCGTTATGAGGGTACGGATTCGCCGATTGCAGTGGATTTCGCTGAAGTTGACAGTGCTATCGCCGCGTTCGAGGAGGCACACCGAAAACAGTTCGGCTTTGTCTTCGAGGGTAAAACCATAGTGATCGAAGCAGCGGAAGTTGAGACCGTCGGCGGTGGCGCAGTTATCGACGAACCAACCACGGCCGTAAACAAATTCGTCGCCGATCCAACCGAAATAACTTCAGTTTACGCCGGTGGCGAATGGCACGAGGCAGGCGTCTTCCGCGACCGTGCCGCGTTCAGCGCCGGCATGACCATTGATGGACCTGCGCTGATTATCGAGCCACACCAGACCGTCGTCGTCGAACCCGGTTGGCAAGCCGAGGTGAACAAACACAACCATGTTATCCTGCGTCGCGTGATGGAGCTTTCCCGCGCCAAAGCCTTGGGAACCGAGGCAGATCCGGTGATGCTTGAAGTATTCAACAACCTGTTCATGTCGATAGCCGAACAGATGGGCGTGACGCTGCAAAACACCGCATATTCGGTGAATATTAAAGAACGCGTCGATTTTTCATGTGCGGTATTTGCTGCCGACAGTTCACTGGTTGCCAATGCCCCGCATATGCCGGTGCACCTTGGCTCGATGGACCGCTCGGTCGAGGCGATTATTGCCCAGAACAAAGGCAAGATGCGGCCCGGCGATGTCTACGCCCTGAACGCGCCTTATAACGGTGGCACTCACTTGCCCGATATTACGGTGGTAACGCCTGTGTTTGATGACGCAGGGGCCGAAATTCTGTTTTACGTCGCCTCGCGCGGGCACCATGCGGATGTGGGCGGCTCGGCGCCGGGGTCGATGACGCCGCTGGCCACCACCGTCGAGGAGGAGGGCGTTCTGTTTGACAATTTCCACCTCGTCGACCGCGGTGATTTCCGCGAGGAAGCGCTTCAGGAACTACTGACAAACCACGCCTATCCATGCCGCAACCCCTATCAGAATATCGCCGACCTCAAGGCCCAGATCGCGGCCAACGAGAAGGGCATGCAAGAGCTGCGCAAGATGGTTAACCAATTCGGTCTGGACGTGGTGAATGCCTATATGGGCCACGTTCAGGACAACGCCGAAGAAAACGTCCGCCGTGTGATCGACGTGCTGCACGATAGCGAGTGGGAGACCCACACGGACCAAGGCGCGGTTATCAAACTGAAGATCAGCGTCGACAAAGACGCCCGCGAAGCAACGGTTGACTTCACCGGAACCTCGCCGCAACAGGCCAGCAACTTCAACGCCCCCGAACCTGTGGCGCGTGCGGCGGTGCTCTATGCGTTCCGTTTGATGGTCGATGGCAACATTCCGATGAATGCGGGCTGCCTGAAGCCGATCAACATCATCATCCCCGAAGACTGCATGCTGCGCCCCAAATATCCGGCGGCGGTGGTTGCGGGTAATGTTGAGACCTCGCAGCACGTGACCAACACGTTGCTGGCGGCGCTGGGCGCGATGGCGAATTCGCAGGGGACGATGAACAACCTGACCTTTGGCAACGACGTATACCAGTATTACGAAACCATCTGTTCCGGTTCCCCCGCCGGTCCGGGTTTCAACGGGACGGATGCGGTGCAGGTCCACATGACCAACTCGCGCCTGACCGACCCCGAGATTCTGGAGTTCCGTTATCCGGTGTTGCTGGAGGATTTCCACATCCGCCATGGTTCCGGCGGCAAAGGGAAGTGGCACGCCGGATCCGGAACGGAACGGACGTTGCGATTCCTTGAACCTATGGACTGCGCAATCCTATCGTCCAGCCGGACGTTGCCCCCTAAAGGCTTGAACGGTGGCGAGGACGGCCAACTGGGCGTGACCCGTGTGCGCCGTCTGGACGGGTCGATCGAAACGCTGAAAGGTTGCGACCAGACAGTGCTGGAGGCGGGCGAAGCGGTCATCGTGCAGCCACCGACGGCCGGAGGATATGGTCGCGCATAAACCCCCACCCGACCTCCCCTCGGCTTGGGGGGAGGGGCGAGGCGTTGGCTTTTTTCGGTTTTATGAAAGTTTCAGACACGTTGAATCCAGCGGCCAACGGAAATTGCACTGTAAATCAGGGAATTCTCGGAAGGTTCTGCCGGGGAACCTGATCTGACCGTCTTGGGGTTTGATGGTCTGTAATAGCAATGAGAGCTATCGCGCTGGCTGCCCGACACTTAGCGGTCGGCGGCGTCTTCTGTCACCAGACACCCCGATCATCGAGCGGTTGTTTGGTGGTTAAGTAAAAGATGCCCAGCGCGATAACCCCTAGTGGTTTTGTCAGAACCTTGCTCAGCGGGATTGGTTATAGCGTGGAATGGTTAATATTTGGTGTAGGGTGCGTGTGTCACCCACATTTCGAATGTCCACAATCCCCGCACGTCATGCAGCCCTCGATCATCCGCATCGCGTATTGACCGCAATTCGGGCAGGCCGGACCACGTGGCCGCTCGCCAACCCTTACGGCTTCGGATTGCGGGTCGGTCTTCAAGCCCATGCCTTCGCCGTCGATAAATCCGGTCTCCACCATGTGCCGTTCGATCACGCCGCCGATGGCTGCCAGAATGGACGGGATGTATTTCCCGCCAACCCACGCACCGCCGCGCGGGTCGAACACCGCCTTCAGCTCCTCAACCACAAAACTCACGTCTCCACCGCGCCGGAACACGGCCGAGATCATCCGCGTCAGGGCCACCGTCCACGCAAAATGCTCCATGTTTTTGGAGTTGATGAACACCTCGAACGGCCGTCTGTGGCCGCCGATAATGATGTCGTTCATGGTGATGTAGATCGCGTGTTCGCTCTCGGGCCATTTGATTTTGTAGGTCTGCCCTTGCAGGTTTTCGGGGCGGTCCAGCGGCTCCGCGAGATAGACCACGTCGCCGGCATGCTCGGGAGCTTCGTCCTCTGGCTGCGCCTCGACCTTCTCGCTGACAGTAAGAACCGAGCCGGTGACATCGTTCGGACGATAGGTCGTGCAGCCTTTGCAACCGGAATTCCACGCCTCAAGATACACCTGCTGGAAGTCGTCAAAGGCGATATCTTCGGGCACGTTGATGGTTTTCGAGATGCTCGAGTCCACCCACTTTTGCGCCGCCGCCTGCATGCGCACGTGGTCAAGCGGCGGGAGGGTCTGGGCGTTAACGAAGTAATCCGGCAGCGGGTGGCCGGGGAATTTTTCGTGCCACAGCTTCACGGCGTAATCGACGACCTCTTCCTCGGTTCGCGAGCCGTCTGGTTGCAGTACTTTACGGGTGTATTCATAAGCAAACACCGGCTCGATGCCGCTTGAAACATTGCCAGCATAAAGGCTGATCGTACCGGTCGGGGCGATTGACGTTAACAATGCGTTGCGGATACCGTGCTTGCTGACAGCCTTGCGAACGTCGGCGTCCATTGTCTGCATGGTTTCACCGGCCAGATAAGCCTCGGCGTCAAACAGCGGGAACGCACCTTTTTCCTCGGCCAAATGTGCCGACGCCAGATAGGCCGCGCGCGCGATACGTTGCAGCCAGCTCTCCGTTTTCCGCGCGGCTTCCTCCGAGCCATAGCGCAAGCCTAGCATCAGAAGCGCGTCGGCCAAGCCTGTCACGCCCAGCCCGATCCGCCGTTTCGCAATCGCCTCGGCTTCCTGTTCCGGCAAGGGGAAACGGCTCGCGTCAACGACGTTGTCCATCATCCGCACCGCCGTTGCGACCAGATCACCAAGCGCTGCTTCGTCGATTTCCGCGCTATCCTCGAACGGATTTTCCACCAGCCGCGCCAGATTGATCGAGCCCAGCAAGCACGCCCCATAAGGCGGCAGTGGTTGTTCGCCGCACGGGTTGGTTGCCGCGATGTCTTCGCAATAATTCAGGTTGTTCTTTTGGTTGATCCGATCGATGAAAATCACCCCGGGCTCGGCAAAATCATAGGTCGAGCGCATGATTTTGTTCCACAGGTCTTTCGCTTGAACCGTGTGATAAATCTTGCCGTCGAACACCAGATCCCAGGGCCCGTCCGCCTTCACCGCTTCCATGAACGGGTCCGTTACCAGCACCGACAGGTTAAACATCCGCAGTCGGGCTGCATCCTGTTTGGCGGTAATGAAATCCTCGATATCGGGGTGGTCGCAACGCATCGTCGCCATCATCGCACCGCGGCGCGAGCCTGCCGACATGATCGTCCGGCACATCGAATCCCAGACATCCATAAACGACAACGGACCCGAGGCGTCCGCCCCCACACCCACAACGCTCGCCCCTTTGGGCCGCAAGGTCGAGAAGTCGTAGCCGATTCCGCCACCTTGTTGCATGGTCAGCGCGGCTTCTTTCAGGCTATCGAATATTCCGCTCATCGTGTCGGGAATGGTGCCCATGACGAAGCAATTGAACAGGGTGACCGAACGCTCGGTGCCCGCACCTGCCAGAATCCGGCCGGCGGGAAGGAACTTAAACCCTTCCAGGGCTTCGTAAAACGTCTGCTCCCACGCCTCGGAGTCGGTTTCCACCGATGCCAAAGATCGCGCCACACGCCGCCAGCTATCTTCTACCGTTTCATCAATCGGCGCGCCCTCGGGTGTCTTGAACCGGTATTTCATGTCCCAAATTGACTGGGAAATAGGGGCGGCGAATGCGGTCATGGGCGAAACCTCCGGATAAAATGGCAGGTGCTCAAACTACGTTGCGAAGCGGCAGCGCGTCAACCACCAACCCGCTCGAATCCGGGTGACAATATGGCCCCCTCTGATATGTTAACCAAATCGCGGGAGGGTCTGATGAGCGGCGAATTAAATCTGGTGAAACTCTGCGTTGGCGTCGAAAAAGTCAGCGACCTCGCGCGTTGGCAGACCATCCGGGCAGAAGAATCGCTGGCGAGCGGCAAGGAATACACACCCTTTCACGTCACCCGAATGTGGCCACGCCGCCAAGACGAATTACTGGACGGCGGGTCGTTATACTGGGTTTTCAAAGGGCTGGTGTTAGCGCGCCAACGGATCATCCGGCTGGACGAAGTCCTGGGCGACGACGGCATCCGCCGTTGTGGCATCATACTCGACAAAGATCTGGTTCTAACCGAGGCGCACCGCCGCCGCCCGTTTCAGGGCTGGCGATATCTGACAGGAGCCGACGCCCCGAAAGACGTCGGTCCCTATGTCGAGGGGCAAGAAGAACTGCCCGGTGCGCTGCAAGCCGAACTCGCAGCGCTCGGGGTGCTTTAACCCAGCGTTGCGGCTGCGCGACCGATCTTTGCACCCGCTTCACCACCTAGGCGCACCAGCGTTTCGTCGTCGCCAAGCGAAGCAAAGGTCATCATCTTGTTCGGGTCGATAAAGCGCACGAGGCATTCGCCGTCGCCGGACTTTTCGACCGTCACGTTGCAAGGCAGCATCATGCCAACGTCTGGACGGGCGGAAAGCGCCTGATGTGCCAGAACAGGATTACATGCGCCTAGAATCACATAGGGGCGAAAATCCACGTCGATTTTGGTTTTAAGAACCTTGTCGACGTCGATACGGGTCAAAATCCCGAACCCCTCGACTTTAAGCGCCTCCGTGACCGCATCGATCACCTCGTCTGTAGTGCCTTTAACGGTAACGTCTATGCTGAAACTATCTGCCATTTTCTAACTCCTCCGGTTTTCGTTAACCCGAAAGTAATACTGAATCCTGTATGTGCAATGGAAGATAGTGAGGGTGTGACAAGTAACGCCACATTTTGAACAGATTCATGACGTATTCACGTTGATGTTCAGTATTTGGTCGGACAGTTGGATCCCACAGCTTCTAATTTGGGAGTAGTATGTTGAAGCTAAAGATTTTTATCGTCGATTTTGTGCGGGACGAAACCGGTGCTGTCACAATTGATTTTGTGTTGTTGACCGGCGCGATCGTTGGACTCGGCCTGGCTGTTGTGACGATGATCATACCAAGCCTTAATCCCGTTGCTTCTGGGGTTGAGCCAGTTTTGTTAGCCGCACCGACTGCGGGCTCAAGCAAAATTGTTCCGGATTGAGTTTGTGTTAAGGTTCGGATGTTCCGAATTGTCATTTTAGGGTTTCGCAAGATTTGCTAGAATGACATTATTTGTAGTGTAAAGCGCCCGTTGTCGGGCGTAGTAAAAGGTGAAATATTATGTTTTTAGAAACACTTAAGCGGTTTGCCCGTGCCGAATCGGGTGCAATCACATCAGACTTCGTAATGCTGACAGGAGCCATTGCCGGCTTGGGTATGGGGGTCGCATTACTTATAACTCCGGGTATCCGTCCCGCTCTTTCAGGCGTCGATCCGGCAATGGAGGCTTCAACTAAAACCGGTAGCCTCATTGTTGAGCGTGTTCAAACGGACTGATAAATCGTCAGCGTAAATTCGATTTCGATTGAGTTTGCGCTGTATTTCCGAAGATTTATGGGAAGTGCTACCAGCGCCCCGATTTGAACGGGGGGCTCTTGATCCACAAGGGAGAAGTACGTTTGTCAGGCCATTGAAGGAAAATAGGCGAAATTGAAGCTAAATGGCGGGAAAGAGCGGTTTGGAAAATTGGGTTTTCTGAAACGGAATAGTAGAAT
>Ga0209121_10000080_pt1 | contig 88654 bp, 71 predicted proteins | sample Cruoilmetagenom3_FD_187292 | JGI IMG/M metagenome (GOLD analysis project Ga0209121, IMG submission 187292) | Oil polluted marine microbial communities from Coal Oil Point, Santa Barbara, California, USA - Sample 3 (SPAdes) (version 2) | ecosystem: Environmental > Aquatic > Marine > Oil seeps ...
CGTCAACAGTCATAATCAAGAGGAGCTATAGAATAATGGAAAAATTTACCAGCCATAAAGCACTTGTCGCCCCCCTTGATCGGGCGAATGTGGACACCGACCAAATTATCCCCAAGCAGTTTTTAAAATCCATCAAGCGTAGTGGCTTTGGCCCTAATCTGTTTGATGAATGGCGATATTTGGATGAAGGTCAGCCAGGGCAGGATTGCAGTAATCGCCCCTTAAACCCTGACTTTATTTTGAATAAAGACCGCTATCAGGGTGCAGAAATATTATTGGCCCGACAAAACTTTGGTTGCGGGTCAAGTCGTGAGCATGCCCCTTGGGCCTTGCTAGATTACGGCTTTCGTTGTGTTATTGCACCGAGTTACGCCGATATCTTCTATAACAATTGTTTTAAAAACGGCATCCTTCCCGTCATTCTAGACGATAAAATCGTTAACCAGTTATTTGAGGAAACGTTTGTCAGCGAGGGCTATCAGCTAAATGTTGATCTGTCTTCTCAAACCGTACAAACCCCATCCGGTGAAAGCTTTTCCTTTGAAGTGGATGAGTTTCGTAAACACTGCCTGTTGAATGGCTTGGATGATATCGGTTTAACACTTGCAGACGCCGATTCTATTCGAAGTTATGAAGCAAAGCGTAAAGAAACATCTCCCTGGCTGTTTGGTGTCGTTAAATAATTCAAGCAATCTTATTTTTAGTGAAAGGTAGTTTCCATGAATAAAAAAGTTTTAATACTTCCAGGTGACGGAATCGGCCCTGAAATTGTAGCGCAAGCCAAAGCCGTTCTTGAGCTGGTAAATGAAAAGCACAAATTACAGCTTGAGCTTGATGAGGCCCTGATTGGTGGTTCAGCCATTGACGCCACTGGCCAGCCCTTACCTGCAGAAACAATCAAAAAGGCGAAAGATAGCGCGGCCATATTATTGGGTGCTGTGGGTGGCCCCAAGTGGGAATCACTCGATATGGCCATACGGCCTGAAAAGGGCCTATTGGGCATACGCTCTGATCTCGACCTTTTCGGCAACCTGCGCCCAGCGATTCTCTATCCACAACTTGCATCCGCCTCCAGTTTAAAACCCGAAGTGGTTGCAGGCCTAGATATTCTTATCGTCAGAGAGTTAACCGGTGGTATTTATTTCGGTCAGCCACGCGGCGTGCATACACTGGAAAATGGCGAGCGAGAAGGTTTTAACACTTATCGCTACAACGAATCAGAAATAAAGCGTATAGGTCGCGTGGCCTTTGAAATGGCCATGAAGCGGGATAAACGACTCTGCTCAGTAGATAAAGCCAACGTATTGGAAGTTACCGAACTTTGGCGCGAAATTATGGAGGACTTGTCCAAAGACTACCCCGAAGTGGAGTTGAGTCATATGTATGTGGACAATGCCGCCATGCAACTGGTGCGTGCGCCCAAGCAATTTGATGTGATTGTGACCGGCAATATGTTTGGTGATATATTGTCCGATGCTGCGGCTATGTTGACCGGCTCCATCGGCATGCTTCCTTCCGCATCGTTGAATTCACAAGGCCAAGGCATGTATGAGCCTTGCCACGGCTCAGCACCCGATATCGCAGGCCAGGGCATAGCAAACCCGCTAGCCACCATTCTTTCTGTCGCCATGATGCTGCGATATTCTTTAGATAGCAGCGAGGCAGCAGAAGACATCGAAAAGGCAGTCAGTACAGTTCTCGACGCCGGCCTTCGCACACCAGATATTTATGCCGAAGGCACAGAAAAAGTATCCACTGAAAAAATGGGGCAAGCGGTATTGGCCGCACTGCAAAATTAAACGAACAGAGAAATTGAAATGAGCAAAAAATATAACGTCGCAGTCGTAGGTGCCACCGGTGCAGTGGGCGAGACCATGATTTCCATCCTCGAAGAGCGAAATTTCCCCATTGAAAACCTTTATGCTTTAGCAAGCAGCCGTTCAGCGGGCAACGAGATTCTTTACAAGAATAAAAAGCTGATTGTGCAAAATCTAGAGGACTTCGACTTTTCCCAAGTTGAAATTGGTCTATTTTCCGCAGGGGGTTCAGTGTCCGCAGAATACGCACCAAAAGCCGCAGCAGCAGGCTGTGTAGTGATTGACAACACCTCCCACTTTCGTAATGACGATGATATCCCCCTTGTCATACCGGAAGTAAACCCCCAAGCCCTGGCAGGCTATACCCAGCGAAATATTATCGCGAACCCGAATTGTTCCACCATTCAAATGCTAGTGGCATTAAGCCCCATCCAAAAAGCCGTGGGCATTACCCGCATTAATGTAGCAACCTATCAGTCTGTAGCGGGAACAGGCAAAAATGCTATTGATGAATTGGCGGGGCAGTCCGCACGCTTAATGAACGCCCAGGAAATTGAATGTAACGTTTATCCAAAACAAATCGCATTTAACGTCTTACCCCACATCGATACTTTTCAGGAAAATGGCTACACCCGCGAAGAAATGAAAATGGTTTGGGAAACCAATAAAATCTTCGAAGACGATAGTATTAAAGTGAACCCTACCTGTGTTCGCGTGCCGGTTTTTTATTGTCACTCAGAAGCCCTGCATATCGAAACAAAAGAAAAAATCACCGCCGCACAAGCCCGCGCCTTACTTGAAGAAGCCGAAGGCGTTGTAGTGATGGATAAACAAGAAGATGGTGGTTATCCAACGGCCATCACCGAATCTGCAGGTAAAGATCCGGTTTTTGTCGGGCGCATTCGTGAAGATATTTCCTGCGACAACGGCCTTGACCTTTGGGTCGTTGCAGATAATGTACGCAAAGGCGCGGCACTGAATAGCGTGCAAATTGCTGAGTTGTTGGTTGAGAAATACTTAAGCTAGATACCTTTGGTGAAATATGTCAAAAATTTCGCTCAAAAGAGCCCCCTAAAGTAATAAAGCCACCAGCCATGGTGGCTTTCGTGGGGCGTGGTTTTTCGTTTTTTTGAAAGTGAAGTGTGCCGGTCTATTTGACAGCCTGAAATCAGGCTGCACTCTTGAAGAAATACGTCATTCGATTGGTCGAGCCTGGATGTTAGATAATGAGCGACTTAAGCCGCAAATAGAAAAACAAATGGGCAGACGTGTTTCACCTTTGGCAAGGGGAGGCGACAGGAGATTGGAGGAGTATCGGACAAAGACCTAATGCCAATTACTTTGCCCTTTGATGTGCTTGAGGTATAGAGAATAAATAGAGGGAAAATTAAATTTTTAATGCTGAGGCTTGCTATAGCTAGTGTCGGTAAGGCTTGTTAAAAAAGCTGTTAAGTCACTTTTTTCTTGCTCAGAGAGGTGCAAGGGGAAAATAGCGGGGTTGAGAAAGGCGTTCTTTTTTCCACCTTTGTCGTAATACTCAATAACGTCTCTTAGAGTACTGATACTTCCATCGTGCATATATGGAGCGGTTAATTCAATATTGCGTAATGTCGGGGTTCTATACGCACCAATATCTTTAATCTGACGACTAACAGCAAAGCGCCCAAGTTGTGCTTTTTGCTGGGGATCTAGCTGTGCTACCGCAGAGCTGTAATCGGTTTTTAAGTTTTTAAGAAAAGCCGGTAATACGGGGCGCAATGCATCAAAGCCAATGCCAATATTGTAGAAGCGGTTATCGGTAAATAATGCATTATCCCAGCTTATTTCATGGCAGTTGGCGCAGTTCCCCTTTCTTCGGAACAATCGTAAACCGCGCGCTTCAGCAGCCGTAAGTACTTTTTTACTAGACTGAAAAAAGTACTGGTCGAAGCGCGTATTGCCCGATATGAGTGTTCTCTCATAACTCGCAATAGCTTTTGTTACGTAATTCATGTTTATTTTTTCTGCGGTAATACCAAAAGTATTTAAAAAATCTTTTAAATATGAAAAATCTGTTCGAATAACATGGATAACGCGTGAATGCTCAGTTAAGCCATGTTCAATAGGGTTTGTCAAAGGGTCTAGAGCTTGCGTTTCTAATGATGAACGGCGCCCATCGTGGAAAAGCTCATTTAGATAAGCGCTGTTGATAATGGTGGGGGAGTTTCGTTGACCAACTAAACCATCAATGCCCACAGCTTGAGGTCGCCCATCGGTAAAGGCTTTGCTACTGATATGGCATGAAGCGCAGCTAATACTGCCATTGGCACTAAAGCGTTTGTCGTTAAATAGCTTTTTACCGAGAGCTATTTTTTCTGTTGACTGTGGGTTATCCGCAGGTACTTTCATTGCGGGTAAGCCGAGCATGCTGGGGACAGCCTCTGCGAGGGATGTGATGCTAAGTAATAAGGCAAATGTCAGTATTTTCATAATAAAAAATCGCCTACGGCAGTTAACCTGACGTAGGCGAGTCCATTCAAAAAAGCTGATTTAGTCTTGTTCAGGCATGTCTTGAACAATAACGACGTAGGGTTCACCCAAAGGTAAATCATCATGTGGCTTTTTAAAGTAAATCACTTTGCCATATGTTTCGTTAACAATAGGAAGTAATTTTGCACCTTCTTCTGCAGTTAAGTCAGGGAATGTTGCTTTAGCCCGTGGTACTTCAGTTAAGTGATAGTGCCAATATTTTTTTTCTTCTTCCGGGAGTGTTTCATAAACCGATGTTGGGATGATGTATTCAAAGCCCATCGGTTTGTCTTGATCCTTCATGCCAGTGTGAAACATTAGGCAAATAAGTGTGTTGTCATCGTAGGCTTTACAGTGGTGGTGCACAACAACTTGTAATAATGGATCATCATTTGAATCTGTATCTGGAACCATGTGGCGAATAGCTTGAATATGTAAATCATTAAAACCAAGATGGTTTGGGTATTCATTTTGACGCGGATTCATTGTCCCGTTGTACGATTTTTGCACAGCCGCGCCGGCATGGTCGTGGCTGTGCTGTTGTTCTACTGCATTGACTGAAAAAGTAGCAACGATCAGGCTGCTCGCTAATAATAATGTTTTTATTAAACTCATAGTTTTATCCCCAAATTTTTAAAGTGCCCGAGCGTTTTTTTATTGCGCTTTTATCTCGAGCAAAGACATCATAGGCATCCTTATAACGAATAGCAATAACAATATAACAAAAAGTAATATTGTCTTTTGTGATGCCAGCGGACAAAAATAGAGAATATTGCGTCTGCTTTTTAAGCACAGCTCTGGGATCGTCCAGTTATTTGGAGTCTTCGGGCACCGAATAGTCTTGGTCGCGAACCAGAGCAACAGCTTCTTCTTTAAACTCTTTTGGATATTGCCTGTAACTACGTTGAGGGTTTCGGTAGTTACCCTCTGTCATAGTATGAGGGGATTAATTCAGTCCATGAAGTAGCGTGTTTTATTGAAGATCTCTCCGAAGGCACAAGCGAAATCCCTGAACATTTAGCCCGCTATATTGATTACAGTGCCATGGCTCATGATATGGAAGTTGGAGGCGATATCTTCACTTATTCTGGAATCACTAATCAGGTGAAAGTCCTTGCTTAGTAGAGCTGGGGCTTAGCGCCCGCGCTTTCAGAACCCGCGACCTATCGGTCAAGTCGCTCATTCTTCGCTTCTATGTCTCGTGCGATCCATGCCGGTTTTGAAAGCAGCATTTCAGCGCTTCTCGCTTTCATGCGAATGCCAAAATCCAATTTTGAATAATGCTGGATATTGGCACTGTTAGTACCAATTATCAGCTAATTCCTTAACCTATCAGGGTTTAAGTACAGATGTTTATGCGGCGTTATTCGCCGTAAATAATAATATTGGCAAACCGTTGTGTTGCATGCTAGTTTATACCTATTGAAATTCACGGCGTTCATCGCCGAGCATTGTTTAAATAATAAACCGTAGGAAGGTAGAAGCGCTTGGTTAATAGCACTGTTTCACCGGACGATGGCGCAAAAGGGGCTTATAAACAGTCTCTTAAGGCTCTTTTGCCTTATGGCATGCTGGCGACAAAAAAGTGGCTGGCAGAGCAAGGCTTGAGCGCCCATGCACTTGATAACGCTGTTAAGACAGATACCTTGCTACTTTTGGCTTCAGGTGTTTATAGCCAGTATTCCCGTTCGGTTAGCTGGGAAGGGGTAGTAGCCTCCATGCAGCGTATGGAGAAGGGGAGCGCTGAGGCGGTTCCGCCTGTTGTTGTCGGTGGATTAACGGCTTTAGGTTTGTCTGGATTGTCGCAGTATTTATCACTAGGTAATACGCCGCATATCCATTTATATGCACAAGGTAAATTGCCAACATGGCTGGCACGTTTATCGTTGCCAGTGAAGTTTGAAGGGCATGGCACAAGCAAACTTTGGCCCGAGACGTTATTAAAGGATAAGGCTTTTATCAGAGAGCATGAGTGGGAGACTGAATTGCCACCCGCGTACTTCTCATGCCCGGAAAAGGCCATATTGGAATTACTGATGGACTTGCCTGATGCGGTGACGTTTGAGCATGCCGATGAGCTGATGCAGGGCTTAGTAAACCTATCGCCAAGAAAGTTGGAGAAATTACTAAAAGCCTGTAAGAGCGTAAAGGTGAAGAGGCTGTTCTTCTGGCTGGCTAAGCGCCAGAGTTACCCTTGGTTTGGCAAACTCGATGTTGCTGATTATGACTTGGGCTCAGGTAAGCGTGTTATAGCAAAAGGCGGTAAATTGGATACGGATTATCTAATAACTGTACCGTCGCATATGGCGACGAATAACGAAGGGTAAAGCAGGGGTGGATAGAAGCGGTATTTATTACAAACAAGTGCAGTTGCTGATGCAGGTATTGTCCTTTGTCGCTAAGCAGGAATGCTTTGCGCTCAAAGGAGGCACAGCAATCAATCTCTTTGTTAGAGAGTTTCCACGCTTGTCTGTTGATATTGATTTGGTCTATCTGCCTATGAAAGGCCGTGACGAAGCGTTGCAAGAAATTTGTGAAGCACTGGATACGATAAGTGCAGAACTGAAAGCTGCGTTTAAAGACGTAGAGCTGACAGAGGCTTACAAATCAAAACGCGATGCGCTAAGGCTAATCGTGGCGCGTAACGGCGTACAGATAAAAGTAGAGCTTTCGCCTGTATTGCGAGGAACCGTGTACGAGACGCAGCTCATGGAAGTATGCGAGGCAGTAGAGGATGAATTTGGGTACGTTGAAGTACCCGTAGTCGCTTTGGCTGATCTTTATGCAGGCAAAATATGTGCGGCATTAGATAGGCAGCATCCAAGAGATTTATTTGATGTGAAGTGGCTGCTAGAAAATGAAGGCTTAACGGATGAGATACGCAAAGCCTTTCTTGTGTATTTGTCAAGCCATAACAGGCCAATGGCCGAGCTACTAAAGCCGCAATATAAAGATATTGCTGCAATCTATGAAGGTGAGTTCGCAAACATGGCCGAAAAAGACGTGCCGCTGGATGAGCTAATCGCTGTCAGAGAGCGATTGCTAGAACTCATTCATCAAGGTCTAACGGATAGTGAGAAAGAGTTTCTTCTATCTTTCAAAGGTCGTAATCCAAATTGGGATTTACTTGGCCTTGATGGAGTAAGTGAGCTTCCTGCCATTAAATGGAAGCAGACTAATCTGGCTAAAATGACAGATGAAAAGCATAAACAGGCATTCGAAAAGTTGGAAGGCGTTCTGGATACGTGATTTATAGGAGCCCCGCATTAAAGTATAATGCAGGGCTATTTTTTTACTGCTCTGGTGGGAGGTTTTGCTAACGACTTAGGCTCTGGCAGGCTTTGAATCGACTGGGGCTTAGAGTTATCTTTATTTTGTTTGTACAAATACTTGTACAAGCTGGGATGTAGACATAATGGCTGATGCCAATTTTCTCAATGAAATTAATAGGCGAAGAACTTTCGCTATCATCTCTCACCCGGATGCGGGTAAGACCACAATTACCGAAAAGCTATTACTTTACGGGAAAATAATCCAGCAAGCAGGCACGGTGAAAGGTAGAAAGGCCGACCGTCATGCGACATCTGACTGGATGGAAATGGAAAAAGAGCGGGGGATTTCCGTAACAACTTCCGTGATGCAGTTTCCTTATAAAGACTGCACTGTAAATTTACTGGATACACCCGGTCACGCAGATTTTTCCGAAGATACCTACCGTACTTTAACAGCGGTAGATTCGGCGCTGATGGTGATTGATGCGGCGAAAGGTGTTGAGGCTCGCACAGTTAAATTGATGGAAGTCTGTCGGTTGCGCGATACACCTATTCTTACATTCATGAATAAGATGGATCGTGATATTCGCGACCCGGTTGAGCTTCTGGATGAGGTGGAAGAAATCCTCAGTATTAAATGCGCACCTATTACTTGGCCTATAGGCATGGGTAAAGAGTTTAAAGGTGTTTACAACCTGCAGGAGGATAAGGTCTTTCTTTACTCCCAGGGGCAAGGTCATACAGTGGCTGAGACTCGCGTTATTTCCGGTTTACACAGCGCAGAGTTAACAGAAGAGCTCGGTGATTATGCCGATGAGTTTCGTGATGAAATTGAGCTGGTGCAAGGCGCCAGTCATGAATTCGATCTAAATGCTTTTCTACGTGGTGAAGTGACACCGGTGTTTTTTGGTACGGCGCTTGGTAATTTTGGTGTAGACCATATGCTTGATGGTCTGTCTAAATGGGCGCCAGCACCTCAAGGCCGCTTAGCTGGTGAGCGGGAAGTTCTTCCATTAGAAGAGAAGTTCAGTGGTTTTGTGTTCAAAATACAAGCAAATATGGACCCCAAGCATAGGGATCGTATTGCCTTTATGCGGGTTTGCTCTGGCAAGTATCAAAAGAACATGAAGATGCGCCATGTGCGAATCGCTAAGGATATTAAAGTGAATGATGCGCTGACTTTTTTAGCTGGCGAGCGCGCTCACCTTGAGGAGGCGTGGCCGGGCGATATTATTGGTCTGCATAATCATGGCACGATTCAAATTGGCGATACCTTCACCGGTGGCGAAGATCTGCACTTTACCGGTATTCCCCATTTTGCTCCGGAGCTTTTTAAGCTGGTTCGCCTCAGAGACCCACTAAAAAGCAAACAGTTACAGAAAGGTCTTAAAGAGCTATCTGAAGAAGGGGCAACCCAGGTTTTTATGCCTAAGCGTAATAATGAGCTGATTGTGGGTGCAGTGGGTGTATTGCAGTTTGATGTTGTAGCTTACCGCCTTAAAGAAGAATACAAGGTGGATTGTTACTATGAGCCCATTAGTATTGCAACGGCTCGATGGGTTTATTGTGATGACGAGCTAAAGCTTCAGGAATTTGAGAAAAAAGCCGGGGATCAGCTATCCATTGATGGCGGTGGGCATCTTAGCTATTTGGCGCCGAGCCGCGTTAATCTCTCATTGATGGAGGAGCGCTGGCCGGATATTCAATTCCGCTCAACCAGGGAGCACTAAACTAGTCGGTTTACAGTCCATCGCTTCCATTAGGGGCGGTCATTCATAGGTCATGATTTACTCCAAAATATCATGTAGAATATTGCCCCCTTAATCAGGCTGATGCATGCCGTGTTGGCCTGATTTTTATGCATTACATATCAATAAATGCGCAGAACTCTTATTTAGTAACTAGAAACCTTTTCGAGGCAACAGCTATGACAGAACGTATTCAAGTTGGTGGTTTACAGATTGCAAAAGTGCTTTATGACTTGGTGGCAAATGATATCGCTCCGGGCACTGGCATTGAGCCCGATGCATTCTGGGCTTCTTTTGAAAAGGTTGTAAATGAATTCTCGCCAAAAAACAAAGCACTGCTTGAAAAACGTGAAGTTATTCAGAAGCAACTGGACGAGTGGTACCGAAACAATGCTGGTCAGAGCATTGATATGGCTGAATACAAAGCATTTCTGAAGGATATTGGCTACTTGGTGCCAGAAGGGGATGACTTTAAAGTAAACACTGAAAATGTTGATGCAGAAATCGCTACCATCGCAGGGCCGCAATTAGTTGTGCCGGTGATGAACGCTCGTTACGCCCTTAATGCCACCAACGCACGTTGGGGCAGTCTTTATGATTCTCTGTACGGCACGAATGTTATTAGTGATGACGGTGGTGCCGAGAAAGGCAAAGGTTACAACCCCAAGCGTGGCGATAAGGTGATTGCTTATGCGCGTAAGTTCCTTGATGAGTCCGCCCCCTTGGCAAGCGGCAGTCATGCCAATGCCACGCAATATGCCATACATGACGGCAAGCTCCGTGTGAGCCTTGAGGGTGGAAGCCAAAGCGGCCTGGCTGATGAGGATATGCTGGTGGGCTACATTGGCGAAACAAGCTCTCCAAGCTCTGTGTTGCTAAAAAATAACGGCCTTCATATTGAAATTCAGATCAATGCAGAAGGTGCAATCGGTAAAACAGATGCTGCAAACGTGAATGACGTAGCTCTTGAGAGTGCGATCACCACTATCCAAGATTGCGAAGACTCTGTTGCCGCCGTCGATGCCGAAGATAAAACACTTGTTTATCGCAACTGGTTAGGTCTGATAAAAGGCGATTTATCCGAAGAGTTACAAAAGGGCGGCAAGACAATTACCCGTACCCTCAATGCTGACCGTGTTTATACTTCGCTCAGTGGAGATACTCTGACACTTCCTGGGCGTAGCTTGTTATTGGTGCGCAATGTTGGCCACCTGATGACAAATAACGCAGTGCTGGATGCCAATGGTAACGAAGTGCCTGAGGGCATTATGGATGGCCTGCTGACCTCGCTGATTTCATCTCATGATGTAAAAGGTAATGGCAAGTACCATAATAGTCGCGAAGGTAGCATTTACATTGTGAAGCCGAAAATGCACGGCCCTGAAGAGGTTCAGCTCACGGTTGATTTGTTTGCAGCGATTGAAAGCGAGTTAGGCCTCGCGCCAAATACCTTGAAAGTGGGTATTATGGATGAAGAGCGTCGCACCACTGTTAACCTGAAAGAATGTATTCGCGTGGCAAAGGACAGAGTTATCTTTATTAATACTGGCTTTCTGGATCGTACAGGTGACGAGATTCATACCAGCATGGAAGCGGGCCCAATGGTCATGAAGGGTAAAATGAAGGAGCAAGCCTGGATTGGTGCTTATGAAGATTGGAACGTTGATATTGGTCTGGAATCAGGTCTCAGTGGTAAAGCACAGATTGGGAAGGGAATGTGGGCAATTCCTGATGATATGACATCTATGATGGAGGCTAAAATCGCCCACCCCATGGCCGGTGCAAATTGCGCTTGGGTTCCTTCGCCAACCGCAGCAACCTTGCACGTTATGCACTATCACAAAGTGAACGTTGCAGAACGTCAGAAGGAACTGGCCAGCCGCAGTCGCGCCAACCTTGATGATATCCTCACGGTTCCTTTACTGGGCGACACCACGCTTTCTGCACAAGAGATTCAACGTGACTTAGATAACAATGCACAGGGTGTTCTAGGTTATGTTGTTCGCTGGGTTGAGCATGGCGTAGGCTGTTCCAAAGTGCCTGATATTAATGATGTTGGTCTTATGGAAGACCGTGCAACACTGCGAATTTCCAGTCAGCATATCGCAAACTGGCTGCGTCATGACGTATGTAGTGAAGAGCAAGTGCGTGAAACCCTCGAGCGTATGGCGGCTGTGGTAGATCGGCAAAACGCCGGTGACGCAGAATATCGTGATATGGCGCCTGACTTTGCCAATAGCGTTGCTTTTCAAGCGGCTTGCGATCTTGTATTTAAGGGTGTCGAGCAGCCGAGTGGTTATACCGAGCCTGTTTTGCACGCACGCCGTCGTGAAGCAAAAGAGAAATTTTCTAGCTCAAACTAATGTGTATGTAAGTTTAGGTTGCCTTGTTGTTAGTCGGGGCAGCCTAAACCCTAAGTGCTTATTTATGAAATGCTTAGGGACGTTTCGGTTTTTCCTTTTTCGCCTCATTTATTCTCCCGTTTAGTATAAAGCCTGTTTACATTATGCCTATTGGCGCTAGAATGCGGCTTTGGCTGTGATCGGAGCAAAAAATACCCGCGAGAAGAGGCTTAAATCTAGAAAATAATACAGCCTTTATCTATAGGGATATAGGGGCTTAGTTCTCCCCACTGCCTGTTTAATAACGTTTGTTGGTGCGCGGATATACCCAACCTTTTAATAATAAAATTCCAAAGGAATACGTATGAGTAGCTATGACGAAGCAAAGATTGCTTCAGTTGATACCTTAAAAGATGGGTTTGAATCACTGGGCTATATTTCCAGCGATCAGATTGCCACGGCGGTTTATATTGCTTGTAAACTGGAAAAGCCCATTTTAGTGGAAGGTCCTCCCGGTGTAGGTAAAACCGAGCTTGCAAAGGCTACCGCTGAGCTGTTGGATTTACCACTTATTCGTATGCAGTGCTATGAAGGGCTTGATGAAAGTAAGGCGCTTTACGAGTGGAAATACGGTAAGCAGTTGCTTTATACCCAAGTGTTAAAAGAGAAGCTGCACGACATTCTGGATGGAGCAGATAACCTCAGCGATTCTATTGGCCGTCTGCATGAATTTAGCGACGTGTTTTATTCCGAAGAGTTTCTTGAGCCTCGGCCACTCTTAAAAGCATTAAAAGCGCCGAAAGGCTCTGTGATGCTTATTGATGAAATTGACAAAGCTGACCACGAGTTCGAATCTTTTCTTTTAGAAATGCTTTCTGATTATGCCATCTCTATTCCAGAAATCGGTACAGTTGAAGCCGATGAAAAGCCGGTTGTATTTCTTACCAGTAACAATACGCGAGAGCTAAGCGATGCCCTTAAGCGACGCTGCTTGCACCTCTATATTCCATTCCCGGAAGAGAAGCTTGAGTTAGCGATTATTAAATCCCGAGTGCCTGAGTTATCTGAAGCATTAAACCAAGAGCTGGTTGGCTTTATACAAGGGCTGCGTGAAATGGATTTAAAAAAGAAACCTGCCGTAAGCGAAACCATCGATTGGGCCAGAACCTTGCTGTTGCTTCATGCTGATCGTTTAGATGCAGACATGATTCGCAATACCCTTAACGTTATTCTTAAGCATGAAGAAGATATACGCAACGTGGATGATCAGCTTGGCGTATTGATGGGTAAAGCAGAAAAATCAGTGCGATAAAACCGAATAATTTCACGGTAAAAAAATCATGGAAAAGACCCTTGGTGAATTCGTACAGGCTTTGAGAAACTCGGATGTGCGCGTTTCAACTTCCGAAACGATTGATGCAATTCGTGTTATCAATATGGTTGGCCTTGAAGATAAAGCTGTTCTGAAGAACGCTTTGCGCACAGCGTTGTCGAAAAGTGATGTAGAGAAAGAAAACTTTGATCACTGCTTTGATAATTTCTTCTCCTTTTCTCGAATTAATGAATTCAAGGCAAAAACCAACGCGGAAGAGCTTGCCGAAATATCTGAACCCGATGAGGACGAAAGTAGTTTGTCTGATGAAGGTGACGGCGGTTCTGGTATGGGGGGTGCAGGAGGTGGTGGTTCAGGCATGGGTGACGGCGGCGGTGCTGGTGGCGAAGTGCTTTTACCAGAGTCTAGTAAAGACTTAGACGCTATTCTCAAAGAGCGCGGCCTTGTTCCTCAGTCAGCCTTAGCTCGAATGTTGCTGCGAGGAGACAGAGCAAATTTAACAGTTGCTCTAGCCGAAGCTGCACGTGCCGTTAAATTAAACGAAATTAAGTTCTTTACTCAGAAGGGCTTGTATACGCGTAAAATAATGGTTCATATTGGCCTTGAAGAAATGGAACAAGAAATGTTCCGATTTGCAAAGTCAGAAGATGTCTATGAGCGAGCATTAGGCAGAAGGATTAGGGAAGTACGTGAATACCTGCGCTCGGAAGTGCGTGACTATGTGGAAAAACAATTCCTCGTAGTGGCTGATGCGGAAGGCAAAGAGCTTAAAGATGAAATTACTCGCCATATCAAGTTGACGAATATTGAGCTGCGTGGTTTTTCTAACATCAAACAAGTCGTTCATAAAATGGCGAAACGACTTATTTCTATGCACTCGCGTCGAAAAAGAGTCAAAAATCGCGGTGTTATTGATATTCGAAAAACCCTAAGAAAAAATACAGCAAATGATGGTGTGCTGTTTGATCTGCACTGGAAAAGCACCAAAATTGACAGACCGAAAGTGATGGTGGTTTGTGATGTAAGTGGCTCTGTGCGAGAAGTGTCGCGTTTCCTGTTAATGTTTATTTACAGCATTACGGAAATTCTTCCCAACGTGAGGGCGTTTGCCTTTTCTGGGCGGCTGTTTGAAGTCACTCACATTTTTAAAGAAAAAACTCTGGAAAGTTCCGTAGAGCAGACTCTCGATGACTGTGGTTTTGGCTCTACTGATTACGGGCAGTCATTACAGGATTTTAAAGATATTTGTTTCGATGAGATCGATAATCGCACCACCATTATGATTCTCGGAGATGCACGAAATAACAATAATCCAAATCAAGAAAAAATTCTTGAAGAATTATATAATCGTGCCCGTCAGGTTATCTGGTTAAACCCGGAAGATAAAAGCCACTGGCGTTCTGGTGATTCTGAAATGCGTAATTACGCAGTTTATTGTCACATGGTGGAGGTGTGTAATAGTCTTGCTCATCTTGAGCGCATCGTAAACCGTTTGTTACTTCGAGCAGGTTAAGTAATCAATGACAGTTGCGATTATTGGAGGAACAGGCCTCTGTGAGCTGGATGACTTTGTATTAAAAGAGTCTCTTGATATAACCACGCCCTTTGGCGAAACCTCCGCCCCAATTCTGGCAGGGCTTGTGGCAGGAAGGCCCATTTGTTTTCTTGCGCGACATGGCAAGCCGCATAGTATCCCCCCTCATCGCATCAATTACCGAGCTAATATATGGGCTTTAAATAGTATCGGTATAAACAGAATTATTGCTGTCAACGCAGTGGGTGGTATTGCCGAATCTATGGGGCCAGCCCATATAAATATCCCTGATCAAATCATTGATTACACCACCCGCCGAGTGGGTAGTTTTTGTGATGATGATAAGGAAATGCCAACCCATATAGACTTTAGTTTTCCTTTTGACGAAAAACTCAGAAAAATACTCATAACTAAATCCGAAGCACTTTCTTTAGATTACTCCGCAGGCGGCGTATACGGGTGCACAGAAGGACCTCGTCTCGAAACGGCGGCGGAAATAAATCGTCTTGAAAACGACGGCTGTCATATTGTTGGAATGACGGCTATGCCCGAAGCTGCGCTCGCGAGAGAAAAGGGGATTGCTTATGCCTCAATTTCGTTGGTGGTAAATAAGGCGGCGGGGAAAAGTGAAACAATTATAACGATGGGTGACATCGAAGAGGCATTAAAAAGTGGTATAGCCAGCGTATATAAGCTGTTGAGAGAAGTGCTTCCTGATTTGTAAAAGCCTTTCTATTTCTCGGTTCATAAAAAAGCCCGCTTATCGATGATAAGCGGGCTTTTTTTATTGCCTTAGGTATTAGTGAACAATAACTTTGGCAGGGTTCATTATTTGCTGCGCTGCTTTTTCAGGGTTATTCCCCTGCCACAAGTCAGGTGCAAAATATAAGTTGAAGTTTAAGATTCCTTCACTACCAAAAGGGATGTCGGTTATTGATGGCCCTAATTCTGAGTTGCTGCCTTTGTAACGCTCGGGTTTATTTGCCTTATCTCCAGCATTCTCGTCGGCATAAACGGCACTAAGGGTCGGGTCAAAACCTTCGTTTCTAAAGAAGAAGAAAAACATATCCCAGTTTTTACCTGAGCTAATAGCGATCCACGGATTATCTAGATCGGTTGTGTACTTCTCTCTTTGTTTTTCAGCTTCTTTGCTACCAGTAATCATGGGCTCTTTGGGGCCCAATGCTGTGCGGTAGCGACTGCCTTCAAAATCAACATAATCGAGGGTAACGTCAATGCTTAGGGCGCTTAGTGCTTTACCTGCTGAAGGAAAGAAAACAAATAGAGGGTACTCAATTGTCTGTGCGGTGAAAGTAGTGGTTAATCCACCTTGTGCCAAATTAATTCCGAGTATGGCGATCGTAGCATCCGCTTCAACAATGGCTCTAACCGGGCCGTTTTTTACTGCAAGTGTATTAACTGGCACGATAGCGTTGTGCAGTGTTGCTTTGATAAAACCAAGCTTGGCTTTAATACGTACCTTCATGGTGTCTAGAACATTGGGTGCGGAAGGCGTTCCTTCGAACCCTTTGATTATCCAGTCTTCCCACACGAGGATGTGCTCAGGGTCAACTTGTAGAGTGTAGGATTCAGCGTCTACTAGTCCAGTTTCAAAGTTGTAGTGAGCATAATGTTTGTCACTTCGTTGGCTATTACCCTCTACAACATATGCGTAGCGTTGAATGCCGTCTTCAGAAATTTCTAGCTCTGAAATGATGCTCCCTTCAATACCTTGAAGCTGCTCTTGGGTCGCTTTTGGCCCCATATCCTTGTACATGAATGCTAGCTGGTCATTTTCTTCGAAAATGCCTACTTGGCCTTGGACAGAAATTTTGCCGCCAGGTACGTGAACGAGGCCTTTAATGTTTAGGTCATCAAATTGAAATGGGATAGCAGTGAGCTTGTTGTCACTAATCGCCATAACTGAATAGGGTTCGGCTGATTTATTGAGCAGTTTTGGCAGCTCTTTGCCCGTTACAATGGTTATTTCCAGATTTCTTGCGGGGCTCATTTGGCTGGTGTCATTCGCAAATAATGAAGTGCTTAAAAGCGAAAAGACAAAAGCAACATATAGCTTTTTTAGAGTTAGAGGCATGCGCCACTCCTTGAGTGTTTTTGAGGTTTCTAATTGTTGTTTAGCGGTCGCAGATTAAAACAAAATCTACTGGGTAATTCAAGGTGAAGACACAGGGCACGTGCGGTCTATGCGGGCAGGCAGGTGATATAGCTTGCTTACCTAGAGGGCTAAAGTTGCTTCTTTTTCGTGATTCGCAAGGCCCTGCAGCCAGGGCAGTCCCGAAATTCCAAGTGACTACTATCAACGAAATGCCATATAACAGCGGCAATATATAAGAATAGCCCTCCGTACTCCATGGCAGGTTCGCGGGAGATGACTTTACTACTTAATATTAAAAGCGCAGCGCAAACTGCCAGTAAGAAGGGTTGGTAACTACCTTTTAAAATTGAGCGGTATATAAACGATACTAGGGATAATCCGAGCGTAATCAGAATAACGGGAAACAGGTAGGCCGTAAAATTTCGAATGCCAAGCATATCGATGTTGCTGTACCCTTCTTCGTGGCTGTAACCCGGCCAGCAAATGGGGCAGTCTAAAGAAGGGATAAGCATCAGTATAAAAAAAGGAATGGCGGCCACTACAAATAGATACCGCCCTCGTTTACTTGGTCTAAAACTTAGCCAAGTGTTTCGTTCTTGAAAAGCTATTTCCAATACATCTGGAGAGGGTGTTGTAATGTGACTCGGCTGTCCACCTTTGGGAGGCTGTAGTGGTGCGCCGTTTATAAAAACCGTAAGAGGAGGGTAGCCCTTAATGTAATAGGGTGAGCTTTTATCCTTAGGCGACCACTCATGCCAGTGCGGCGGCAGCCCAAGGCGCGTATACGCAGCAATCAGGCTTGCACGCAGAGATTGAAGTTGGATTTGATCGTTGCCGTAAATCACATCTACTCTGATCATTGAGAATGCCCTATGAGGTCGAAGTACGATTCAAGGGTTCGACTTCACCAGAAATGGCACTTTAGTGCAATGACATGTGGCACGGCTTATAGTAACTTGTCTCCTATCCTATAGGGCAAGCAGTGGCCAGTCGGTCGATTGCCAACCTGCAATTGCGTGTTTTGATTAAGGAAGAATGTAAACAGCTATGGTGACATTTACGCTTAACGGAGAGCAGGTTGCGCTTCAGATTGACCCTGAAACCCCCCTTTTGTGGGCGCTAAGGGAGCAGTTAAAAAGCACCGGCACCAAATTTGGGTGTGGGAAGGGTTTATGTGGTGCATGTACTGTCCATATCAACGGGAGTGCAATGCGCTCATGTATTACCCCCGTAAGTAGCATAAACGGAATGGCCGTTACCACCATTGAAGGCCTTTCGGAATCAAACTCTAACCCGCTTCAACAGGCATGGATTGCCGAAAACGTTCCCCAGTGCGGATACTGCCAGTCTGGTCAGATTATGTCTGCTGCAGCACTACTTATGAAAAACCCTAACCCCGATGATGAAGAAATTAACCGCGCCATGTCTGGCAATTTATGCCGCTGTGGCACTTATCCGCGTATTCGGCGCGCCATTCATCGAGCCGCGAAGAATGCGGCATCTCTTGAGTCGGCTCAAAATGTACGCGCAGATTCCCACGGGAAAATGACGCCATGAGCTTAAACAGACGGGACTTTTTGAAAGTTGGGGCGGCCAGTGGTGGGGGTTTGTTGTTATCGGTCGCCCTTTCGGGTTGTGAAAGCGCTCCCGAGGATGACAAAAGCTGGGCAGGGGATGACTTTATACCAGCGGCTTGGATACGGATATCTTCTGATAATGCGATTACTTTCTACATTGATCGCTCCGAGATGGGCCAAGGTGTGAGCACCTCGCTGCCAATGCTACTGGCAGAAGAGCTTGATGTTGTTCTTGAAACGGTTAACGTGGAATTTGCTCCTGCCCATCCTCGTTTCGACTCACCTCGTCTTTTTATGATGATGACGGGTGGCAGTACGAGCATTGCTGAAAGCTTTTTACCTATGCGGCGTGCCGGTGCCACCGCACGGCTTCTTTTAATAAACGCTGCGGCGCAACGCTGGGGCCTAGATTCTTCAGCGTGTACTACAAACAAGGGCAGGGTAATGCACCCTGATGGTCAGCAATCCTTTCATTATGGTGAACTCGCTAGCCTGGCAAGTACGCTGAGTGTTGATGAAAACAAGGTGAAGCTTAAACTACCATCAGAATACCATTATATCGGCAAGCCCATCCCAAGGCTGGATAACGAAATCAAGGTGAACGGTCGAGCAGGTTTTGGTATTGACCAGGATCTTCCTGGTTTATTAGTAGGCGTCGTTATTCGCTCCCCCTGGTTCGGCGGATTTGTAAGTAGTTATGACGCCGAAAATGCCAAAGTCATGGGCGGTGTTCAGGGTGTTGTTCCTATTTCTTCAGGCATTGCTGTTGTTGCAGATTCCTATTGGCAAGCACGTGAGGCCACAAAATCAGTAATAATAGAGTGGGACAAAGCTAGCTTCTCGGGAGCCAACGAGGGGGATCTCCGCGCAGAAATGCAGGCGCTGGCGGGTGAAAAGGGCAGTAAGTTGCTCGATATTGGCGATTTCGAAGGCTCTTTTTCTAGCGCCGATAAGACCCTTGCGGCGAGTTATCGGGTGCCGTATTTGGCCCATGCCACGATGGAGCCTATGAACTGTACCGCTCGTGTGCAAAAAGACCACTGTGATATCTGGGTGCCTACACAAGCACAAAGCAGTGCGCAGGCCCTTGCTGCCGGAATCTGCGGCTTTAAACTTGAGCAGGTCGCTGTGCATACCACCTTTTTGGGGGGAGGGTTCGGAAGGCGCGCGAAGCAAGACTTTGTGGTGGAGGCAGTTGAAACCTCTAAGGCCCTTGGCAAACCGGTAAAAATCATCTGGTCGCGCGAAGACGATATGCAGCATGATTACTATCGGCCACCTGCTGTCAGTGTCCTGAAGGCGGGCTTGGACTCGAATGGCTTCCCTCAGGCTTGGTTTCATAAAATGGTTAATACCTCTGTGGTTGCCGACTCGCTGGAAGGAGGCTTACTCGCAGGCATGTTCCCTGGATGGGTGCCGTATAGCTTAAAAGATCTGGGGGGTGACCTTGGTGCGAAACTGGTTCGCAATATCAATGAGCCCATTTCCACAGAAGGTGGCGTGGATATTCCTTATTCTATTCCTCATCAGCGGGTAGAAAGAGTGAAGTTTAACTTCCCAGTGCCATTAGGGTTCTGGCGTTCGGTGGGTCACTCTCATACCGCTTTTATGATTGAAAGTTTTATTGATGAACTGGCTCACTTGGCTGAGCAGGATCCCTTTCAATACCGATTGAGACTTTTAAAAAATAAGCCTCGGCATAGCGCTGTACTGGAGAGAGCTGCTGCACTGGCTGGTTGGGGTGCTCAGGTTCCGGCAGGTCGAGCCAGGGGAGTCGCTCAGCACTCCTCCTTTGGAAGCTATGTGGCCCAAGTGGCGGAGGTGTCGGTGGATAAAAGCGGGGGCTTACGTGTTCATAAGGTGGCGTGCGCAATAGATTGTGGTCAGGTAGTTAACCCCGATATCGTAGTGGCCCAAATGGAAAGCGCTATCATATTTGGTTTAACCGCTGCCCTGAAGGGGGAAATTACCATTGAAAACGGAGGGGTAAAGCAGTCCAATTTTCATGACTACCCTCTGTTGCGTATCGATGAAGTGCCTGAAATAGAGGTGTCCATCATCGATAGCACAGAAATGCCGTCTGGTGCGGGTGAGCCCGGCACCCCGCCTATTGCACCGGCTGTTGCCAATGCTTTCTTCGCCTTGAGCGGCAAGCGGGTACGGGAGTTGCCTCTGTCCAGCGAGGTCTTAGGTAGCTAAAGAATCTACTGTGCATCATTTCTTTGGCCATAAAATTACCAGCGCATTCATCCTCGACTAATCCTTAATCAGCGAAACTAAGCTGGATCACGGCTTGTCGAGATTCCCCGTAACCATGTATGCGACCCCTCTGGCTAAGTAAACAAATGTCCTCTTGAACATAATTTGAACTCGTGTAAGCTGCTGGTTGAAATATAACCAGATTTCGGTCTATGAAGGAACTCTCTGTTATGAATTATTTTAAAGAAGTTGTGCTTTCCACTGCATTGATATCTCTTGCAGCTTGCGGGGGTGGAGACGGCGATAATAAGGTAACTTTTGGTCAGAGCGGTGATCTCCAACTCAGTATTACCGATGCTCCGGTAGATATGGCAGAGCAGGTCAATATCACTTTCGAAAAAGTAACAGTAAAACCCCTTGATGGCCGCCCGAAAGAACTCGAAGACCTGAAGATAACGACTATTAACCTTCTTGATTACACAGGTGGTGAGAGTGAGTTGCTGCTTGATACTTCGGATGAAGGACCAGATGCTACTCCCTTGCCAGCAGGCGAGTATGAGTGGATGCGTTTTCATATAAGCGAAGCAAACATCGTCATTGATGGTCAACAGTATGAGTTAGACGTACCAAGCGGCGATACTTCTGGACTAAAAGTTAATACCCCCTTTTCAATCCCTGCGAACGACATTGGTTTCTTTACTATCGATTTTGATTTAAGGCATTCGGTTATCGGCCCTTTCGACTTAAAAGTGGGAGGTGTTGGAACGGGTGAGCAATACTACAAACTGAAGCCCGTATTGCGACTGGTTGAGAATAATGACGTAGGCAAGGTAACGGGTACCGCAGACAGCACGCTACTCGCTACTTGCAGTACAGAAGAAGATTTACCCGCAGCGGTTTATCTTTTTGAGGGCGAGCTGGAAGAAGAAGAGCTTGATGATGTTGATCATGAGGTAGCAGACGAAGACCGTCAGGTAGCTGATTTGATAGATCCATTTATGTCGGTTTCACTTTCTTATCATGCTGGTGATGCGGCATTCAGCTTTGGCTTTGTGCCTGCAGGAACCTACAGCATTGTGCTTGCTTGCGGGGAAGATAATGCCGATAAAGATGAAGATGAACTCGAGTATGAAGGCTTACAAGAAATAGTCGTCACAGCCGGTGAAATAACCGAAGTTACCCTAATAGATGAGTCATAACACTCAGATCTAGTTGGTATATATTGACTAAGCGGCCTTTGATAAAATATCAAGGGCCGCTTTTTTTATGTTGAGGTTTGTGCAGGAGAGACGGCTTTCAGAGTGTAAGGTGATGAGAGAGTAGCTTCGCGTCTCCCCTCACTGGAGTTTCTAGGAAACCATAGTTGGGGCACCAAATGAGAAGGGTGCTTATAATACTGCTAATTAGCACACTGCATTAGAACTGGTATCTGGCCCCAAGGCTGTAATGGGAAAGACGAAACTCATCGTCATAAGGGCGCCCGTATTCCGCAAAAAATATAAGCTGTTTCATAAGTTTGAAGTGCTCCTCCAGGCCCACACCCCAAGCGACCGAATCAAAACTCTCTTCTACTGTTACTCCGCCCATTTCGGTTTCGGATAGGTCTAGCGTGTTGAAACCCCCAAATAAGTAAACCCGAATACCCTGTTGAATGGGCGATTGAAAGCGTACAAATAGCCCCGTTTGGGAGCCTAATTCGATCTCACTACCATCACTGATGGTGTCGGACTCAAGACCACTACTGTAGGTGGCCTCTAGTGCGACATTGGTAAGAAAAAAAACACCGACACGCAACTTGGCGCTTATTGGGTTGTATTCAATTTCACCGCTTTTAATGGTGTTATAAACACCATCTACGCCAATGTATACGGTTTTTGGGGGAGCAAAAGACAACTCGTAGGCAAATGAGTTGGCTGAGAAGCTGGGTAGTGAGGTGGCAAAAAGTAGGAGGAATAAGGGGGCTGTAAAATATGTTTTCAATGAGAGGTCCACTTAAAATACGGGTTGCTAGGGAAGAATCGGAGAGGTTTTACTATTAACCGATTGCAAACCTAGGCATCGGGGTGTCTTAAATAGTAGCTGCAATAATTAAGTCTATAGCCGAATTACTTCCAGTTCAAAGCCAATCTGCCTGTATTTTGGTGTTTTATGACCGGCCTCAAATTGGAAGTGGGTGTTGTTGGTAAGCATTGATAGCTGTATTACATAATTTGCGCGGTCTCGTCGTTCACTTATAGAAGCCGTTTGAGGTGAGGGTAAGCGATAAAACTGCCGCCCCAATACAACAATATGCCGAATAAGTCTGCGCCCATATCGGCAAATGAAAAAGAGCGATAAGGAAGCTGCCACTGGACTATTTCAATCAATAAGCCGTAAGCAAGGATTGTAATGGTGACCCATTTGACCCGCCCAGGGAGTTGTCGGTCTGTGGACATGTCTGCGAGAAAAGTAAGCACCACGAATGCGAAAATGTGGTTCATTTTATCGTTTGAATGACTCACGACGGGGATATTTGTAGAAGTAGTGGCCAAAAAGAATACGCTCACTACACAAATAAGTAACAACAGGCGAAAAAAGTTTTTTGAATTCAAAGTAGTGTTTTTGTGCTTCTGGCGGAAGGGATTATTATATCGAGATAACAATGAGCAAATTATAGAGATTAATGTAGCGGCATAGGGCTGAACGCGCCAACTCTATGCCTATTCAAATGATAAAAACTCAGGGCTGGCCTTTTCTCAGGGGGTTGCAGTCTTTGATAATGACTTTTCCCTCAAGCAGGTTCCCTTTGGAATATTCGTTAAATACACAGGTATTGTTTTTGGGATTGTAGTTTTCTATCCATAAGTTATCTTCTTTCCACGTGGCTTGCATATGGAGCTGCCCCTTGGGCACAGAGATATGCATGGTGCCACCCCAGTGTTTTACAAATACCTGCTGCAGATTAAAGTAATAAAGCAGAGATCCGGCTCCCAACAATATCAAGCCTGCGGTCCCGGCAACTTTCCAGTTCTTGGTTTGTTTGCTTAACAATAAAAAAGTGCCAAAGCTGAGAGCGATAACAAGTGCCCAATAAAGATATGTGATCATTTGTATTCAACCTTCCATCTGTTAGTGTCTTGATTTTATATAGGGCATCTCTAAAAATTAGAATTTTTATTTGAGAGCAAGGAAGCACCGCACGGAAACCCGCAGTGTACAAGGGCTACATGAGGAGTTGAGTACGGAGCTGACGCCGCTATCGGGTAAAAAGACAATTTTTAGAGATGCCCTATAGTATTGCTATGTAAGGATGACTGTCTATATTAGTGATAAATTTTAGAAAGAAAAAATGGCAGGGAGCTGGAAAATGAATCAATTCATCTTGGCGATCGACCAAGGCACCACAAGTTCTCGTGCAATTCTATTCTCCCCAGAGGGGGAAGCCATTGGAAGTAGCCAACAGGAGTTTAAGCAGTATTACCCAGAGAGCGGCTGGGTAGAACATGACCCAGAAGAAATTTGGACTACAACACTGGCCACTTGCCGAGCAGTGATCAAACAATCAGGTCTAAGCGCCTCTGAAATCAAGGCGATTGGTATCACCAATCAGCGGGAAACAACCTTGCTTTGGGATCGCCGCAGCGGCAAACCTTTGCATAACGCTATTGTGTGGCAGGATCGTCGCACCACTCAGATGTGCGAGAAGTTGAAAGCGGATGGAAAGGAGTCCTTTATTCAGGAAAAAACCGGCCTATTGCTTGACCCTTATTTTTCCGCCAGTAAGTTGGTATGGCTTCTGGATAATGTTCCAAATGCGCGTGAACTGGCTGAACAGGGGCAATTAGCATTCGGCACGGTGGATACGTTTCTACTCTGGCGCCTTACGCACGGTCAGTCCCACTATACCGATGCAACAAACGCTTCCCGCACCATGCTGTTTAATATTCATGATATGCAATGGGATGAGGATTTACTGGCACTGTTTGGCATTCCCGAAACCCTGCTACCCAAAGTAAAAAACAGTGCTGACAGCTTTGGTGTTACAAATCGCACATTGTTTGGAGAAGAGATTCCCGTTACGGCGCTTATTGGTGACCAGCAAGCAGCCCTTGTGGGCCAGGGCTGCTTTGCACCGGGCATGGCTAAAAGCACCTATGGAACGGGTTGTTTTCTCATGCTGAATAGCGGCAATAAACCTTTAAAATCCACCAATCAGTTATTAAGCACCGTTGCCTATCAGATTAATGGAAACACGACGTATGCCCTGGAGGGCAGCATTTTTATAGCCGGTGCAGTGGTGCAGTGGCTAAGGGATGCTCTAAAACTGATTGACTCAGCGGAAGAAACAGAACGACTCGCAGTAAAATGCGGCCATGTAGAGGATGTTTACGTGGTGCCCGCTTTTACTGGGCTGGGGGCGCCTCATTGGGACCCCGATGCACGTGGGGCTATTCTGGGTTTAAGTCGAGATACCGGCATAGAAGAAATTGTTACGGCAAGCTTACAGTCCGTCGCTTATCAAACAAAAGATTTGCTCAACGCAATGATTAATGACGGTGCGCAATTATCTACAGCGCTTCGAGTTGATGGCGGCATGGCCAATAACCGCTGGTTTGTGCAGTTTCTTGCTGATGTGCTGGGGCTTGAGGTGGATATTCCCGAGTCGGTAGAAAGCACTGCTTTGGGTGCAGCCTATATGGCAGGCTTGGGAGCAGGGATTTATCAGTCTTTAGAGGAGCTGAAGGAGCTTTCTCAAGGTAAGCAGCGCTATCAGCCGCAAATGGATGAAGCCAAGCGTGAAGCACTTTATACTGGGTGGCTCACAGCCCTGCAGAGAGTGAAATCTTAATCGGCAGTTCGTTCTACATCGAAGGAAAGCAGCTCTCCTAGCATGCATCATACTGATCAACAGAAACATGCAGACCATCGTGGGCACCATCATTCGTCGCACCTTCCTGATAGCATTGCGGACATTAAACTGGCTTTTTTTCTAAACCTCTCCTTCACAGTGGTAGAGCTCATTGGTGGAATTCTAACCAATAGCACGGCAATTATTGCTGATGCCATTCACGACATGGGAGACTCCATTGCCTTGGGGCAAGCATGGTATTTTGAGTCCTTAACGAAAAACCCCGGTAGCAGACGTTATACTTACGGCTATCGTCGTTTTACCTTGCTAGGCGCTTTGATCAGTACCGTAATACTGCTGTTAAGCTCGGTTTTCGTATTAACGGAAGCAGTTCCTAGGTTGATAACACCCGAGCCAGCCAATGCACAGGGAATGCTGCTGCTCGCTATTTTGGGTGTGGCGGTAAACGGCTTTGCTGTTTTGAGACTGTCGGCAAATAAAGGCGTTAATGCACAGGTTGTAACACTCCACTTGCTAGAAGACGCGCTGGGTTGGGTTGCTGTTTTAGTCGTCGCAATTGTGCTGCTCTTTAAGGATATTCCAATACTCGACCCTATTCTGGCTATTCTTATCACTCTTTATATCCTTTATGGCGTCATTAAAAACTTAAAGAAAACAGTCGACCTGTTGTTGCAGGCAACACCTGAAGAGCTTGATATTGAGAGACTAAAAACAGAGCTTCAAGAACTGAGTCTCGTTAAGCGCGAGCATCATACCCATGTGTGGTCTCTGGATGGTGAACACCATGTGCTCACGGCACATTTGCTTACCGAACGCCCGCTGAGCGCATTGGAATATAAAGATGTAAAACAAGCAGCCGGTGAAATAGTGGCTCGATACGGCTTTTTTCATTCCACCATTGAATTAGAATGGCCAGAAGAAGCCTGTCGTATTGGCGCTAATCACTGTCACTAGGTTTTTATTCAAGATTTTTTGCGTGGAGTCTATCCAACAGTGCCGTTGCATATAGAATATTCAATGATTGCTGGAAAGGGAGTACAGCTAGAACCCTTATCGCTAGCCCATGCAGGAGGGCTGTACGCCATAGGGCAGGAAGCGGATGATTGGCGTTACTTACCACGGCCATGCTTTACAAGCTTGGAAGATACAGAGGAGTGGATCGAAGAAGCTTGTTTGCTTTCCGAGAAGCACCTGCACTATAGCTATGCCATTATCGACTCGGAAAATGATGAGGTAATGGGCTCTACGCGCTACCTGAATATTGTGCCCCAGGATTATGTTCTCGAAATTGGTTACACCTTTTTAGGAAAGGCTTATCAGCGTACTTGGGTCAATACGCTTACCAAATACTTAATGCTGGAAAATGCATTTGAGAGGCTCTGTGCCAACCGCGTTGAATTGCGTACCGATCAGCGCAATATCCGTTCCCAGCGTGCTATTGAACGGATTGGTGCCATTAAAGAGGGCGTGCTAAGGAAGCATCGTATCGTGCAACAAGCGTATGTCCGTGATACGGTGGTATACAGTATTTTAGCTGACGAGTGGCCCTTGATACAGGCAGGTCTCTCTAAAAAAATACCGTGAATTCAAAATGATACATTTCACTAACTATTAATTACTTGAAGTTTTTCATGAGCAAAAAGAAACGAGAAATACCCCAGTTCAATAGCCCGATTATTGAAACCCACTGCCATCTCGATTACCTCAAACAAGAGCCCTTGGACGTGCTCCTTGAGCGCTGTGAATCACTGGGAATTGAGCGCATCATCACGATTGCAGTATCCCCAGATAACCAAAAAACAGTACGCGACCTCACAGAGCAGCACCCCATGATTTACGGTACGCAGGGGGTTCATCCTCATGATGCCGAAAAGTATACCCGTGATACCGAGGATGAAATTAAAGAATGCTTGAGCCTCGAAAAAATTCGGGCAGTGGGGGAGATCGGTCTCGATTACTATTACGAACACGCACCCAAAAAGGTGCAGCGCGAGGTATTAGAAAGGCAACTACAAATTGCCGTCGATGCAGAGAAACCGGTAGTGATTCATAGCCGGGATGCTGACGAAGATATGCAGGCGATACTGACTAACTTCTCATCCACGCTACAAAAGCGGGGTGTTATTCATAGCTTTACGGCAGGGATTGATCTGGCAAATTATTGCCTCGACGAGGGGTTTTGTTTAGGTTTTAATGGAATATGCACGTTTAATAAAGCAGAAAATGTGCGGCAGGTGATTAGTCATGCGCCAATTGGGCAAATATTGCTCGAAACGGACGCGCCTTATTTAACCCCAGTACCTTATCGGGGAGAGGAAAACGCGCCTTATTACCTGCCCTTTGTTGCTGAGAAGATTGCTGAGGTTAAAGGTATATCAATCGAAACTGTTTTGGAAAGTACCTATCAAAATAGCGTAAAAACATTTTTTGCTGCATGATAAAAACGCCTCTAAAATCAGAAAGCCAGCATACTTAAAAAGGTTTTGTCGGTGGGTGAAATAATCACTGCACAAATGCTTCGGAAATAATTACCTCTAAGGGGTCATACTCATGGAAACCATGTTGCCCTATCACGCAAGCCAAGCTTTGGACTCGTTATTGCCAGCCGATATCGAATTCGATAATAATAACGACCTGGCAAAAGCAGCGCTTTTATTTGCTTTAGAGAACGGACAAGAGTTTTTGCTGGAAGAGCAGCTTGAACTAATAGATGAACTCTCGAAGGAAGCGTCTATTTACGTAGATCTCAATGCAAGCACAACAGAAATTGCCAACAGTCTTTGCTACTTTTTTAAAGACGTAAAAGGTTTTCAAGGTAATTCTGAAAACTACTATGATCCTGAAAATAGTTTCTTAAATAAGGTATTGGAAAATCGTCGAGGAATCCCAATTAGCATGGCGGTGCTATATATCAGCGTAGCGAGCAGGCTGGGTTTTAGTGATGTTGTTGGTATCGGCTTTCCAGGACATTTTCTGATCAGGTTCGGCGAGGATGACAACGTAAGCGGTGAAGGGGTTTATGTCGATCCCTATTATCATAAGCTGATCAATGACAGTGAATGTGAAGAGAGACTTAAATCCTTGTTTGGTTCACATGCGCGCATGCATCGCTCTTATCTAGGTACGGTGAGCAATCGAGAGTTCGTGGCCAGAATGGCGCGGAATCTTGTTGAGATATATCAGGAAAAACACCTTTATGAATTAGCACTGATATGCTGTACAAGAGCCATTAATACGGAGCCTGGTCTGGCTGAAGATCACTATGTTCGTGCAAATCTTTATGAAAAGCTGGATTGTTATGGCGCTGCGGTGCAGGAATTTTCCCGCTTTATTTATTTGTCACCGAAAGATGACCGTATCGGCGATATAAAAGTACGAATAAGAAGGCTAAGAGAGGCCTCTAATAAGCCAAAATACGTACACTGATAAACACATATTTCCTCCGTCATTTTTAAGTTCTAACAATTGATTTCGTTTTAAAGGATTCCGTATTGTTATCCCGCTTGTGGTTTTCTTTTTTCTTTCTTTCTTTTGTGGCTTGTTTTTATCAGTGGTGGGGGCTGGATAACCCAGAAGTTTATTCTGTCGTGGTAAAGGCCAGCTTCGACATGGCGAAGTTGGCCGTGGAAATTGCCATTGGGCTGATTGGTGTTATGTGTCTCTGGCTGGGTATTTTTAAAGTGGCTGAGGCTGCTGGTTTAATTGATGTGCTGGCAAAATTATTATCCCCGCTTTTTGAACGTCTTATGCCTGAAATACCGAAAGGGCACCCAGCCATTGGGTCTGTCACCATGAATCTATCTGCTAATCTCCTTGGGCTGGATAACGCAGCGACCCCCATGGGCCTAAAAGCCATGCAGGATATGCAGGAATTAAATAGCGAAAAATCCGTTGCCAGCAATCCGCAAATACTTTTTCTCGTTTTAAACACCTCTTCCGTCACACTGTTACCCATTACCATTTTTTTATATCGCGCTCAAATGGGTGCGGTTGAGCCCACTTCAGTATTTTTGCCCATCATACTGGCTACTTCTACATCAACGTTGGTGGGCCTGCTTGCAGTGGCATGGATTCAAAAACTAAAATTATTTAACTGGGTGGTATTAAGTTATTTTTTTGGTTTTGCATTACTTATTTCTAGCTTGCTATACGCGGTACAGACTCAGCCGGCAGCTGAGATGAATACTTTTTCAAACTTGCTTGGTAATTTGGCACTGCTCACAGTAATTGTTGGCATCTTGGGTATCGGTGTATTAAAAAATGTTCCGGTCTATGAGGTGTTTATTGATGGTGCCAAAGAAGGCGTTTCGGTTTGCGTTAAAATTGTGCCCTACCTTGTCGCTATGCTGGTAGGTATTGGTATGTTGAGAGCGAGCGGGGTGCTCGATTTAGGTGTCGAAGGACTTACCTTGTTTTTTACAAGTGTAGGGATGAATACGGACTTTGTTTCAGCATTGCCTACAGCCCTTATGAAACCGTTTAGCGGTAGTGGCTCAAGGGCAATGATGATTGAAACGATGAATAATTATGGTGTTGATTCTTTCCCTGCCAAAATCGCCGCGATAGTGCAGGGGAGCACCGAGACCACTTTCTACGTTCTTGCTGTATATTTTGGCAGTGTTGGAATTCAGCAAGTGCGACATGCAATTTTTTGCGGTTTGTTAGCGGATTTTGCAGGTATTATTGCGGCAATATTACTGGGTTATTGGTTCTTTAATTAATCAGAGCTGCTAGAGCCTTCTTGATCACTTAAGATACTTATGTAGCATTTCAAGAACGACTGTTTGTTTTATTGGTTTTTCGATACGGTCATTCATGCCTGCATCAAAACACATTTTTCTTTGTTCTGGCATTGCATTTGCTGTGATGGCAATAATGGGTGTTTTTTCGTTAGTAAGCTCGGCTCTAATAGCCTGGGTTGCCTGGTAGCCGTCCAACACTGGCATTTGGCAGTCCATAAAGATAATGTCGAATTTATTCTCGGAGCACTTTTCTACGGCAAGTTGTCCGTTTTCTACTATCTCTACAGTTATCCCGTGTTTTTCGAGTAGAGTTCGGGTGATGATTTGATTAACAGCGTTATCTTCAACGATTAATGCTTTAGCGCTCCAGCGAGGAGTGTCGTCACTTTTGTTTGCTTGTGATTGAGGCAAGACATGTGCTTCTCGTGCCTGCATAGGTATGGCTATCGTAAAGATTGAACCCGAATTGACCTGGCTTTCAACGCTAATGCTACCTCCTAATAACTCAGTAAGTTGTTGGCTGATGGCGAGGCCCAAGCCGGTTCCTCCATAGCTTCTTACCGTTGAGTTATCTGCCTGCTCAAAGGAATTAAATATATGTTCGAGGTGATTTACGTCTATACCAATCCCCGTGTCCTCAACCTTTATGACAATTAAGGACCTACCATCTGTTTGAACCGTCTGGCTGGCACTACATCGTACATACCCTTTATGTGTAAACTTTATGGCGTTACCAATAAGATTCACTAAGATTTGTCGTAGTCGTATAGGGTCCGTTTCAATTTCAATTTTATCAAAGCCTGGCTGATAAATAAGTTCGAATTCAATGTCTTTTCTCTTGGGGTTCCCCCTAAAACCGTCGACACATTCGTTGATAAGATTGACAGGATTTATAAACGTTTTTTCAATGACAAACTTACCTTTCTCCATACGGGAGAAATCGAGGATATCATCAATAATGGTGAGAAGATCGGTGCTGGAAGATTTGGCGATGTCAATATAACGTTTTTGCTTATCTTCTAGCTTGGTATGCTCAAGAATTTCGAGCATACCAAATACGCCATTCATGGGAGTACGGAGCTCGTGGCTCATCATCGCAAGAAAGTTGCCTTTTGAAATGTTAGCAACTTCAGCATTGCGCTTGGATGACACAAGGGCCCTCGTGAATTCCTCTTGTTGCTGTTTGTTTTGTTCAAGTGTCTGCGCCATGCTGTTTATGTTTTTCTGAAGGTCCCCAAGTGCGTCGTTAGAATCAATGCTAGATCTTACGCCGAGGTCACCTTTTTCAATTCGCGCTAATATCTCTGCCGTTCGTCGTATGGGATTAATGACACTGCGAGCGGCGAAAGCCGAAACGAGAGCGGCAATTATAATGACCCCAAGGGTAATTGCGATGCTGAGAAGAATTCTTTTTCTTTCGATTTCATAAGAATTTTTCAAGCTAATACCAAGCTCTAGATATCCCTGTTTTTCTTCATGCTCCGCACCACCAGAAAGAGATAGTTTATCAAGGGACTCTTCCTGCGGTAGAGTGGTGTCTGATTGAAATGATTGATGGAAGGTAAGATAGGGGGTGCTTTCAAAAATAGAGGGGGTTTTATGATACGAAGCGGACTTGTTCCCTTGAATATCTTTGTAAGCAATTATTTCATTTTTATTATCGTAGATAGCAGCGTACAAAATATCATCTTGTCCAATCGCAGTTTTGAGCGTGTGATTAAGTGATTTGGTATCGCCAGTGTAAAATCCAAATTCACTTTTATTGACGAGATTGTTGGCCAATAGTTGACCTTTAACCGATATGGCTGCGCGTTGATCGTTTATATGGGAGTATATAAGGAAGCTCGACAATACAATTGTCGTTGCTACCGCAGGTATAATGCCAAGTAAATATGCTCGTGTGCCGATATTGAGATGAGCCCGCTTTTTATTTTTCATGCTTTTCTAACCAATCCATTCCTAATGCCCTGTTTATTACCCTGTCTGGTGGGATATTTATATTCATAGATTTCGCGACATTTTTATTTATGACGAAATTAAACAGATTCAGGTTTTGTGGGCTTGGTGCTATTCCTGTATCTCTGAAATATAATATGACCTTTTTCGATACGCGCAGCATTTCTTTGTCTGGGAAATAAATTGATGCAAGGCTGCCACCTGAAACGGCCTCATTATTTGGGCCTATTACACTGATATTGTTTCTATATCCCTTTAAAATAATATGTTTAAGGCTCCTGGCGTTAAATATTAACGGATCAGCATGGGAGAGTATAAAAGTGGGTTTAAATACACCTGACTCGAATAGCTTGTTCAAAGAAGATCGGTTTTCAAAGACGTGTACATTTGCTTCAATGTTGTTTGCGCGTGCAGATTCTATAATAGTGTTCTTATGATGCTGGGATTGCTCACTGATAAGAGTCGTTAAGTGAGTGCTTTGTGGAAGCAGTGTTTTCGCAAGCCGAATTTGTTTTCCTAAAGGTATCTCTGAAAAAATTGCGGTAACTGAGGGAGTTTCTTCTTTATAGACCTCAAGCACCTTAAAATAGGTATTTTTGGAAATATAGGTGGCTAGTATGAGGGTATGGGGAAGGTGTGATTTGAGCACTTGATGAAAGGCAACGGCCCCCACGGTAATAATAATCTGCTTATTTTTTTCCAGTGCTAAGAAGTTATCGGTGCTTGATCTTGTAATGGTAAGATTTGGGTGTTTCTTCAATGCATCCTCAATCAGTATGCCTTTTTTTGTATTTTTAGGTGTGATAATTCGTATACTTAGCTTGTTTTCGGTGTCTGGGTATCTATTGATGCCGTCCTGAATAGTTTTGGCATTTGTAAGTGATGACGTACTTAATAGTGCGACTAGAAGGCAAAGCGAGGCCCAGTAGCATTTTTGAAGATAAATGCCGAGATGGGAATACCTTGTCTGGGCCTCTTTATGCATTGCGGGGATTAATAGGTCATTTTGATTGATGCGCTAAGACGTTCGTCAGACGCATAATAACTGTCAGGGTTAAATTCAAAATCATCTCCAATCAGTCGTTGGTATTTAAGATTGATGTTCAAGGAAATTGGCCCAGGAATAGCTAAGTCGTGGCCTATGTTCCATTCGGCTCTGTTGTACTCTGTTCTTCTGGTTCCGTAGTCAAAACTTGCGTAGTAATGCAAAAAGGAAAGCTTGAGATCATCTCTTAGCGAATATAACCACACTAAGCTTGTATTGTGCTGGGGAATGTATTGTTCTTCTTTTTTCAAGCTTGCATCGGAGTCCATGTAGCCGTATGTGATTCTAAAAAGATGCTTGCCTTTATGCTTGTAGCTGCCTTCAAATTCCACTCCTTCGAGTTTCACACTTTCAGCGTTTGTATTGTCGGACTCTATTTGTTGGGACCCACTAATGAGGTCGTATAGCCGATCATGAAAAATTTTCATGTCCCATTGCAGTGAGTAATCAGACGAATGGCCGTAATAACCGAACTCTTTGGAAATGATGTTTTCATTTTCGAGTTTTCCCGTGGCGACGCTAATCGGGTAAAAGCTTGCTTTTTCACTGACGCTATTTTTAGCATCGATAGGATGAAGATAGTAACTCCACTGAGCTTGTTCTTGGAATATATCCGGTGAACGGTGAGCTTTAGCGTAAACAAATCGAAGATGATTAAATGCGTTAATATGGCTGTTTAATGCAAGCCTGGGGGTGATTGTGGTGCCGATTTGACTGTCTTCTTCAGCAAGTGTGCTCAGGTTGATGATATTTCTTGGGCTGATTTTATATTCGGCATTTGCGAAGACTCGGTTAATGGTGTTGCTGGCTTCGCCGTTAATGTAAGTTTCACTTTTTAGTCCGTCTTCTCGATAGCTTAATCCGGTGACCACTCTGAAACTATCGTTAAAAAGGTAGGTGTCCTGAAATTCTATATCCACTCTTGATTCGCGCGTATTTTGATTAGATAAACCGCATACTTCGCTGGCAGCATCCCCTCCTAGCTCTAAATATTTCACAACAGCCTGTTGGGCAACAAGGTTATCTGCATTGGATGCGTCCGCGAGAGGAAATTCGTTATTTAATACTCTCTCAACGTAACTGGGGTCTAAAAGGTATAGCTGTCGCAGTTCATCACTAATGAATATAGGGTGCAAGCAAGTTGTCCATTGCTGCACCTGTTTGTGCTCCATTTTGTATGTTCGGATGTAGGCCTGATGTTGATGGCTAAAATCATGTGTCCACTGGGCCTGGAGGTAATAATCTCTTGTGTCTATATTTGGCTTACTCGTGATAATGGGGTCCCAAATATCCTCTTGCTTATCTCCCTTAATGTATCCCGCTTGCAGCGCTAACTGATTATTATCGTTAATGCTTGAGTCAGAGTGGAGTCTGATGAAGTTTGCACTAAAGCCATCTTGAGTTGGCTTGTTATTTCTATCGTGGATAAATCCTTCTTCTTCTCGGCCGCCTATGTTGATGCCTATTGTTGTATTGTCAAAATGAAGGGTTTGATGAGCATGATAGAGCTTAAGGCCGTTACTTCCCGTGGTGTATTTAATTTGGGAGCTAGAAAAATCCTCAGGGTGTTTGGTGATGATATTTATAACGCCTAAAAAGGCATTCGCACCATAGGTGGCCGCCCCTGGGCCACGAATTATTTCTATTTTGGCAATGTCGTCCACCGTAATCGGTAGCATTTCCCATTTCACCCGAGCAAGCCCTGGCAGGTATACCGATCGACCGTCAATCAATACCTGCTGGCGTATGGCAGGTTCCATTTCGGTGCCGTGATAACTGATTGAGGAGCTATGTCCTTCATTACTATGATCGTAGCCCACGACCATGCCAGGAACTAATCGTAGTACCTCGGGGATGGTTGCTATTCCTAATGATTCAATAAGTCGGCCGTCAATGCTTGTTACCGAGGCGGGTGTTTCGGAACGGGCTTGGTTTAATCTGGATGCTGACAAGATCATTGGTGGGGCAGCGGAGAGACTAAAAGTATCCTCAAGGTCGAGATCAAGCTCGTTTACCTCGCTCGCGAATACTGCACCGGTGGTGCCAAGTGACATTAATAGGCCTTGAGCGAATAAACGCTTAAACCGGTGAGCGGTATTGGTTTGTTTGATTTGATGAGTCTGAAGAGATGGGGAAATAGGCGCTGTGGTTTTCGGGGGCATTATATAACTCTAGGGCTTATTCATATTGTGATCACAGGCCGCATTATGGACGTGCTATGGACTATTCATCAAGCAGGTGTTTCTTTAGGTTCCATGACTATGTCATTGATTTTCGTCGTTGTTATTGGCGTCTTTCCATTAGTTATATTAGCTGGGTATGCGCTTATTTCCTCCTTTGCAATGAAAGAACAAGAGGTTGCCATTCGCTGGATTACCGAGTACATTTCACCATCTCGTCACATAGCGCATTAACTTTGATCAAGTTTGCGCAAACGTGCGTCGTTGCGTAATGGCATTATTTCCAACAAAAGCGAGCAAGGGGCCAAAAGCTCCTGCGAATAATAAGGAGTATCAGATGGATGGGATAGCATCTCAAGCAATAGACTTGCTTGTTGTCGGTATGGGCACAGTTTTTTCTTTTCTCGCGTTGCTTATATTGGCCACCACTCTGATGTCTCGCTTTGTAGATCTAATTTCTCGTCCAGAGACTCGCCAGCCTTCCGCTTCTTCTGCACCGACTCCAAACCCCCAAAACTTGGAAGATCAACAGCTTATTGCTGTGATCTCCGCTGCCTTGCATAAGCACCGTACCCGCAAGCACTAGTACCTGCCTGAATCAAAAGGAATTACACATGACTTCTGCGAACAAGTCTCTCGGAATTACTGATGTCGTATTACGCGACGCCCACCAGTCACTTTTTGCTACACGGCTTCGTTTGGACGATATGCTACCAATATGCGAAAAGCTTGATCAGATGGGCTACTGGTCAATTGAGTCATGGGGCGGCGCAACGTTTGATTCCTGCATTCGCTATCTTGGTGAAGACCCATGGGAGCGCATTCGCAAGCTCAAGGAAGTGATGCCTAACACGCCTCAGCAAATGCTGTTCAGAGGGCAGAATATTCTTGGTTATCGTCATTATGCCGATGATGTGGTCGATAAGTTTGTAGAGCGAGCTGCGGTAAACGGCGTGGATGTTTTCCGTGTTTTTGATGCAATGAACGACCCGCGTAATCTGGAGACTGCCATTAAAGCGGTGATTAAGCAGGGTAAGCACGCCCAAGGAACACTTTCCTATACGGTGAGCCCCGTTCACGACATCAATAGTTGGCTAAATTTAGGTAAACAAATAGAGGCGATGGGTGCCCACTCTGTTTGTATCAAGGATATGGCTGGCTTATTAAAACCCTATGTAGCTTTTGAGCTTGTTAGCAAACTCAAAAAAGAACTCTCTATCCCAGTGCATTTACACTGCCATGCTACAACCGGGCTTTCCACTGCCACGCTTCTCAAAGCCATCGAAGCGGGAATTGATAATGTCGATACCGCAATTTCCTCGATGAGCATGACCTACGGTCACTCGCCTACAGAATCCATCGTTTCTATATTAGAAGGCACAGAGAGGGATACTGGGCTTGATATTCACAAGCTTGAAGAAGTTGCCTCCTATTTTAGAGGCGTGCGTAAAAAATACGCCCCCTTTGAAGGGGCACTACGAGGAGTAGATTCTCGAATTCTTGTAGCACAAGTGCCAGGCGGTATGCTAACAAATATGGAAAGCCAGTTAAGAGAGCAGGGTGCCGCTGATAAACTTGATGCTGTATTAGAAGAGATACCTGCCGTGCGTAAGGACCTTGGTTATCTTCCGCTGGTGACACCCACATCTCAAATCGTTGGAACACAGGCTGTTCTCAACGTATTGACTGGAGAACGCTATAAAAGTGTTTCAAAAGAAACGGCGGGCGTATTAAAGGGCGAATACGGCAAAGCACCCAGTGAATTTAATAAAGAGCTACAGCAGAAAATACTCGATGGGCAAGAGGCTATAAGCTGTCGGCCAGCTGATTTACTTGAGCCAGAAATTGAAAAACTAAGTGCGGAACTTCTCAAACTTTCAAAAGAAGAGGGTTTTCCTCTTGCTGAAAATTCAATTGATGACGTGCTTACCTACGCGTTATTTCCTCAAGTTGGTTTAAAGTTTCTCAAAAATAGAGGCAATGCAGACGCATTTGAACCTGCACCTCAAGCCAAAACCCCTGATGCAGTCCAAACCAAAGATAAAGCCCCCGCGCCGACTTCTGACTCTGGCGTGTATACGGTTACGGTAAATGGCCAATCGTACGTGGTAGAGGTAAATGAAGGCGGTGACATTAGTGCCGTTCAGCCTGTTGTTTCGCAGGTAGTCGCTGCCCCTGTCTCCGCTGGTGAAGTGGTAGCAGCCCCTCTAGCGGGAAATATTTTCAAAGTGCATGTTAAAGCTGGCCAGGTTGTTCAAGAGGGTGATGTGCTAATTATTCTTGAGGCAATGAAAATGGAAACAGAAATACGTGCACCGCGCGCTGGAACTATCAGTAATATCGAGGTAAGCGAAGGTGATGCTGTTGCGGTGGGTGACCCACTTTTCTTTCTTTAATCGGTATTCGTATTTCAATGCAATAGGGAGCTCGGCATTACGTGGAAAGTTTGATTTCGCTCTGGCAGGGCACAGGCATTTACTATTTGATGACTCAAATAGAGCTGAATGGGCTAAGTGGCTTCGGTCCACTATTTATGATTGCGATAGGCCTATCGTTGCTCTTTTTGGCGATTCGCAAGGGCTTCGAGCCCTTACTACTTGTCCCTATCGGCTTCGGCTGTATATTAGTTAATATTCCTGAGGCTGGCTTTTCTAATAAGCCGACTGAGACGGAAGCGGGTGGTCTTCTTTATTATTTTTTTCATATAGGTATTGCCTCAGGGGGTATCTTCCCCCTATTTATTTTCATGGGGGTAGGGGCAATGACAGATTTTGGCCCACTGCTTGCCAACCCTAAAACATTACTTCTTGGGGCTGCCGCACAATTCGGCATTTTTGCTACATTGCTTGGTGCGGTGGCTCTTAATTCTTTTGATATAGGTTTCAATTTTAGTTTAAAGGAAGCGGCCGCTATCGCTATTATAGGTGGAGCCGATGGCCCCACTGCTATTTTTGTAGCAGGTAAATTAGCCCCTGAGCTCCTCGGTGCCATTGCCGTTGCTGCTTATTCTTATATGGCGCTAGTGCCTCTCATCCAACCGCCCATTATGCGAGCGCTGACCACAGAGGAAGAGCGTGCAATCGTAATGACGCAGTTAAGGGATGTTTCGCGGACAGAAAAAATATTCTTCCCCTTGATGCTGCTTTTATTGGTGGCGCTTTTATTGCCTTCAGCCGCTCCTCTTTTGGGTATGTTTTGTTTTGGAAATTTAATGCGCGAGTGCGGGGTGGTGGATCGTTTAAGCGATACGGCCCAAAATGCCTTGATAAATATCGTCACTATTTTCCTCGGTTTGGCGGTAGGGTCAAAGCTTAGTGCGGATAAATTCCTAGATATGAATACCCTGGGCATTCTAATCTTGGGCATTATCGCTTTTTGCATAGGTACAGCAGCGGGCCTCTTGATGGGTAAGTTGATGAATAGATTATCAGGCGGAAAAATTAACCCACTCATCGGTGCAGCCGGAGTATCTGCCGTGCCGATGGCTGCGCGTGTAGCGAATAAAGTGGGTCTCGAGGCAAACCCTCAAAACTTTTTGCTCATGCATGCCATGGGGCCAAATGTAGCAGGGGTGATTGGCTCGGCTGTTGCGGCGGGTGTTATGCTAAAAATGGTGGGTTAAAAAATCTGTTTTTTCGCCTTACCCGAAGCTATGCCCTTTAGCTTCGGGTAAGGTGGTATTCCTTAAAAGCGTCTTCTTTTTTAGGTTTTTCTTTCTTCATAATCGTCCGATAGTTATTTATTCTAAATAAATTTAAAAACCTGCCTTATTCGTCCTAAACTTGATGGTTAGTTTGTTTAGAATAGATGCCTTTCTTTCTTGAGCAAGCATTACCCTAAGAGCAAAATAAATGCTAGATATCGCATTAACCATCATCACTCTTGCATCACTGATCGTGTTGTTGGTTTTTTCAAAAGTTAGTACCGATTTGATTTTTGGTGGTGCCATTGTCGGGCTGATTACTTTTCAGGTTATCACTCCCGAGCAGGCTTTTAGTGGTTTCACCAACCAAGGTTTTCTGACCATTGCTGCTTTATATGTCGTAGCGGCGGGTCTGGTTCGTTCAGGCGCGTCTTTTTCCATGACCCAGAATATATTTGGCAACACCAATCACCTGCGCTGGGCTCAGTTTCGAATGTCGGTAATTATTGCCTTATTGAGCGCCGTCGTTAATAACACCGCCGTTATTGCGTCCTTATTAGCAAATGTCCGTGACTGGGCAAGGTCACACAATATTCCTCAAAGCCAACTGCTTATTCCCATGAGCTATGCAGCGATGCTGGGCGGCAACTGTAGTTTATTCGGTAGCAGCACCAATGTCGTTGTATTCGGCTTGCTACTGGCCTCGCATGACGGTTTGAACCTTGGGATATTTGATATTGCCCTCGTTGGGCTGCCTATCGTGTTTGTCGGTATCCTTTATATGGTTGTCTTTGCAGGTCGAATTCTTCCCAATCAAGCGAATGGGAGGGACCAGTTTAACAACACCTTAAAGGAATACACGGTAGAGGCAGTTGTCGAAACAGACAGCCCTGTTATCGGGAAAACCATTGCCCAGGCTGGCCTGCGCCATCTTGAAGGTTTATTCCTGGCGGAAATTCAGAGGGGAGCATCCATACTCAGTGCAGTGGGGCCGCAGACGGTATTAAATGAAAATGATCGATTGATTTTTGTTGGTGACACGAGTGCCATTGTCGATTTGCGAAAAATTAAAGGCCTTAGCTTGCTTGATGCCGTGTCCTTCCCGGACAGTAGCCAAAGGGTTTTTGTAGAGGTTGTGGTTGCTCAAAACTCTAGGTTGGTTGGTAAATCCATAAGAGAGTCAGCATTTCGTTCTCATTTTAATGCGGCGGTTTTGGCTGTTTCCCGTCACGGTCAGCGTTTAAAGGGGCGAATAGGGGACATTGTTATCGCTCCCTCTGATGCCTTGCTTTTAGAGTGCGATGAATCTTTTGTAAACCGATTTGGCAGAACCCCTGAATTTCTTTTAGCCAGCAACGTCGAAAACTCAGAAGTGCCTAATTTTGAGAAAGCCAAGCTTGCCTTGTTCATTCTACTATCCATGCTTGCACTCGCCACAAGCGGCATGACCAGCTTTTTTAACGCCTCCATTTTGGCAGCAGGCGCGATGGTGCTTACACGTTGCGTCTCCGGTAGGGAGGCGCGGGAAAGTATCGACATGGTAGTTATGTTGAGCATCGGCCTATCCTTTGGCGTGGCAGAAGCCGTCAATGCCTCTGGCCTTACCGGCATTATTACTCAATCGCTTCAAAATTTGAGTGGCTTAACGCCATTTGCCTTACTCGCTTGCACATTTCTGCTTACTTCTCTTCTGACCTTATTAATCACCAATACCTCTGCCGCCATTCTGGTATTGCCCACGGTGATGGGCATTGCAGAGAGCCTGTCGTTATCACCGCTGCCATTCGCTATAGCGGTAATGATCTCGGCTTCTGCGAGCTTCGCCTTACCCACTGGTTATCAAACCAACCTCATGGTTTATTCCGTCGGGGGATATACCGTCGGCGATTTTATTAAATTTGGCTTACCATTGCAGGTTCTGGTTTTCTTTGTTGCAATGATCATCATACCTTTGGCTTGGCCGCTTCAGCTTATTTAGCGCTTTAGCTCGAATACCTTAAAAGAACAGGCACCAGAACAGTATTACGTTGTGCGCCTAATATCGCCATAGGCGGAGTGATTACTCCCCCTATGGCGTTTGAATATTTAAAGGCTTGAATCTTTAAAGCGTGACGCAGTAAGCGCTTTCCCATCTCTGGATATTAAGCCTCTATCCAGGCTACAAAAAATTACTTTGTATTCCAGGTGAAGCATCTGCAGTCGTAATGCATTACTGCTAATACTTAATTAAAGGGTAAGTTTTGATCTCTTTTATTTTGATGTTTAGTGAGGGTGAGAGATGCTGCGTGTAGATGTTCTTCACAATAGTAATGATTTTGAGAGCCATGAACTTCAACAATTAAGGGCGCGGGTTCTGGCTGCATTTAAGGAATCAAAATTGCCGCCTCACTGGCATGAATGGTCGGTTGATGAAGAAGGTTTGCCATATTACCTTCGGGGTTTTGATCCATTTTCGATTTTTATCAATGGCAAGAAAGTGAACCCTGGTAAGTGCGTTGATTTGTCTGCTGATAAGCGAGTTCGGGCAGTACGATACAACTTGCCGAGTAAGGGTCTTCTTCTCCAGGTGCTGGAAAAGCGAGGTCATTGGCCCAAGATGAAAATGAGCCTAGTACCTAAGATATTTGCATTTCTATTCGTGCTTCCTTTTTTCTTTCTTATGATGTTGCCTGTGTCGGTATGCAGTGATTGTTGGGTTGGTTACACCGATGGTTCGCTAGAGTCTTTAAGGCAAATTAATTTTTCAAAACTGAATCGCCTTGTCTATCCCGCTTTGTTGATGTCGACGAGCCTTGCGCTTCTATCTGTTTTCTTTCGATCTTTTTTCCTTCAGAAAATGGGACTTTTTGTGGTGGTTTTGGTTTCAATGTTGGCGGTACTCAGTAGTAAGCTGGTCAATATGGATATCATGCTTGAATATGGCGGTTTGGGTTTGTTTTTAGCTTCAAGTATTTGGCTGTGTTTTGTGGATAAACAGCCTGAGCCATGCCCTAGCTGTGCGGCGCTGAGAATGGATGATTCCCATTAATCCGTAGTGCCCTAATAGCTCTCCCTTTTACATAATGTCGTGTACAATCGTTGTAAATTCTAAAATTAACAATGATAAGAATGACTTATGGATAGCATATTACAAAGGAAAAAATTGGCGCTGGAAGATGGCGCAATCTCCTATCTGTGTGGCGAAATAAAGCCAAATCGGCCCAGCTTTCATCTGCTTCACGCTACCGGGTTTAACGCCCATACCTACCGGCAAATTCTTGAACCTTTGTCGGAACACCTTAACGTTTACGCCTCTGATTTACGGGGGCATGGTTTGGGTTCACTCGCTGCAGACCCAGCAACGCTTAGCTCTTGGGATAGTTACCGCCAGGACTTCTTTCATCTTCTTGATTTTATCAATGAACCTATCTACCTCATGGGGCACTCTGTGGGCTCGGTGGTATCCATTGCTGGTGCGCTTCATAGACCGGATCTCGTGAAGGGGCTTATTTTAACTGAGCCGCTCATTTACCCTGAATCAATGATGCAAATGTTCGACCAGAGTAATGCTGATGTGAACCCTATGGTGATGGGTGCACTGAAAAGACGCGCTGTGTTTGCTTCGAAAGAAGAAATGGTACAAAACTACGTGGGGCGTGGGGCATTTAAGACTTGGAGCGAGCCCTGGATTAGAGATTACGTAGAAGGTGGTTCGATTCCAAATGAAGATGGAGGAGTGCAATTAAGCTGTCGGCCAGAATGGGAGGCCAAGTCGTTTCAAGTGGCTGAAGATACACCTTGGCATGATATTAAGCAGTTGTCCTGTCCCAGCTCTATCGTTTACGCTGAGGGTGCTGCATTTTCCACTTGCCATAAGGAGGGTGTTGATAAGTATCTAAGCCTGCAGCCAGAGACGAAGGTGACCGTAAGCAATGAGGCTTCTCACTTTTTACCAATGGAGCAGCCCGCTATGGTGATTGATGCGGTACTGGAAATGCTGCGCAATACGTGAGAATTCCTGCCTAGATTTTATCTTGCTTAATGGTGCTCTCTACTGGCATGGATGCTGCTGAGTTTTTATCAGACGGCGTTAAACATTGTTTTAAGGGCATCTCTAAAAATTAGAATTTTTATTCGAGAGCAAGGAAGCGCCGCACCGAAACTCGGAGTGTAGAAGGACTACATGAGGAGTTGAGTACAGAGCTGACGCTGCTATCGGGTAAAAGGCAAGTTTTAGATATGCCCTTAAGTAATTGAGGGAAAAGTCATGCCTATAGAAAGTCAGAATCAAGACAATCAAGCCCCGCTTCGAGATGATATTCGCACCATGGGTCGCTTACTCGGAGAGACGATTAGTGAGCAAGCGGGGGAGCAGGTGTATGACCTAGTTGAAACAATTCGTTTGTTATCTAAAGATGCAGCGAATGGAAATCATCAGGCGATATCGGAATTACAGGTGCTATTATCGGGCCTCGATGATGCCCACCTAGTACCCACTGCCCGCGCTTTTGGGCACCTCCTTAACCTTATGAATATCGCAGAACAACAACACCGTGTTCGCCGTTTACGCCAGTCGCGCAAAACCAGTACTTCAGAAGTTTATCGTAAATCCCTGGATCACTTGCTTGAGCACCTTCTGGAGGAGGGAATATCGAAATCCTCCATTATGGAAAGCTTTGAAGCCTGTCGCATTGAACTAGTGCTGACCGCCCACCCCACCGAGGTTACGCGACGAACCATTAGCCAAAAGCATGACCATATTGCACGGCTGCTCGCATCGCGAGATCGCAGTGATATGACGGAATATGGCTCTGCCCGTTTTGAAGAGCAACTGCGCAGGGAGATTGCAGCCGTATGGGCAACGGATGAAATTCGCCACCATAAACCGACTCCCATAGATGAGGCAAAATGGGGCTTCACTACGGTTGAGCAGACCCTTTGGCAATCTGTGCCAGACTACTTGCGTTATGTGGATTTTAAACTGCGCAAACACCTGGGTGAGGGGCTCGATTTGCAAGCCAGCCCGATACGATTCGCCTCGTGGATGGGTGGCGATAGAGATGGAAACCCCAATGTGACCGCCCAAACCACCAATGAGGTGTGCTGGTTATCCCGCTGGCAAGCAGCGGAGCTATTACATCGGGATATTGATGCGCTGCGTAACGAGTTGTCGATGTCGGAGTGTAGTGATGAAATCAAGAAGCTGGTGGGTGGACACGCTGAGCCTTACCGCGTACTGCTTCGTACCGTTCGGGATAGACTCGCCGAGACGCGTGAATATCTGTCTGCAAGGCTCGCTGGGCACCATGTGGATGAAGGCAACATTTATGTTGATGTCGATGAATTAAAAAACACTCTCATGCTTTGTTACCACTCTCTGGTAGAGCATGGCATGCAGCGCATTGCTGATGGTCTGCTTACGGATATTATTCGTCGCGTTAACTGTTTTGGGCTAAATTTGTTGCCTTTGGATTTGCGTCAAGAATCTTCCCGTCATGCCGAAGTGCTCGATGCCGTGACGCGTTATGTGGGCCTGGGCAGTTATTTAAGCTGGAACGAACAGCAGCGGGTGGATTTTCTGGTAAACGAGCTCGAAGGGCGTCGCCCACTGATACCTTTTGAGTTTTTTGAACAAAACCTCGATGCTGTATATCTGGACGAGCTTGAACGCGAGGCGGACTATCCCATCGAGAACGTTTACGAGGTGCTTGCGACGTTTAAAACGATTTGTTTACACCCTCGCAGTAGTTTTGCAAATTACATTATCTCTATGGCGCATGGGGCTTCGGATAGTTTGGCTGTAATGTTATTACAGCGTGAAGCCGGTGTTGTAGAGCCTTTGCCTGTTATGCCTTTGTTTGAAACCCTTGATGACCTCAATTCCTCTGGCGAGGTTATCGAGCAATTGTTTCAGATCGAAGGTTATCTAAAGCGAACCGGAGCCAAGCAGGGTGTGATGATCGGCTACTCCGACTCTGCAAAAGACGCAGGTTTTCTTGCAGCTTCCTGGGCACAGTATCGTGCGCAGGAAAAACTGGTGGAAATCTGCCAACGCTATGGGGTAAAGCTTAACTTGTTTCATGGGCGTGGTGGCTCAATGAGCCGGGGCGGCGGTTCGGCCCACGATGCGCTACTTTCCCAGCCACCCGGCGCAGTGAATGGCCAAGTGCGTATTACCGAGCAAGGCGAGATGATTCGTTTTAAGTTCGGCCTGAGTGGTATTGCTCTGCGTACCCTGGAGCTGTACACCTGTGCCACCCTCGAAGCGACGCTTACTCCCCCTCCCGCGCCCTCAGACCAATGGCGCAAGGAAATGGACGTTTTAACCACGAGTGCGCTCAACAGCTATCGAAGTACCATTAATGACGCGTCTTTTCTTGATTATTTCCACAGGGCAACGCCTGAAAAGGAGCTGCAACGCCTTTCTTTAGGCAGCCGACCAGCGAAGCGTAGCGCCCAAGGGGGAATAGAAAGCCTGAGGGCAATCCCGTGGGTTTTCGCGTGGACACAAACCCGCTTACTGGTTCCCGCCTGGTTGGGGACGGAGCAGGCGCTAGAAGCATCCATCAAAAATGGGCAGCTGGGCGTGATTCGTGACATGAATACCAACTGGCCATACTTTTCTTCCATTATCGATATGCTCGAAATGGTGCTGGCCAAATCTTTTCCCCTGGTCTCGGAGTATTACGAGCACCGTTTAATGCCTGAAGGAAAGTCAGGCACCGGTGATTTGCTAAGAACAAGGTTGGAAAAAGCAATCTCTTCCATGTTGGCTTTGCGAGGTGCTGATCAACTTTTGCAACAATCTAATGTTATTCAACGCTCTATTACAGTGAGAAATCCCTATGTGATGCCGCTGCATTACCTGCAGGCAGAAATTATGTACCGGCTCAGAAACAGTGAAACAACGGGAGATGAGAAGGAGGGTGTTTATGAGCAGGCTCTTAAAATTTCTATCGCAAGTATTGCCGCGGGTATGAGAAATACCGGGTAAACCCAGGAAGGCTCTGATTAAGTCATAATCGAAAGCCTTGATCAGAGCTTTTTAGGCAAAGGATTGATTTTTCTTTGCTTCGCGAAGCGCAGAGTAAATTCCATAGCTAGACTTGATAACAGGGAGCTGTTATCGCTCTTTCCAGGTGCAGGGCTGCTTACTTTAAGCCGAAGCTAACTTTAATATCTAAGCTTTTCAGTTGCCTGCAATACTCTATTAGAATTTATATTGCGAAGTGGAATGTTTACAAATCAAACTGATTATTCGGAAGTTGTTCTTTTATTTGGGAAAAACACTATTTCCAAACAAATGCCGTTTTCTGAATTTGAAGCGGTTCTTGATACCTACGCCACGATACCGGAGTTTGGTGGGAGGGAAGCGCGTGCCGCTTATCTAGTGGTGGATGCCTCTCTCAGCATTACCTCCTGCGTTCTTTTTCTCGTGGAGTTCTGTGAAGATGGCAGCGTGAATAAGTCGTGGAACGTGCCACTGAGGCATATGGCAGAAATAGCCGCACCAGGGCCAGACTTGGGTTCTGGCCCAATCCGTCTCGTATGCCATAGTCAGTGCCCCATTGCCTGGCAGCAAAATGCAACCTGGGATCCCAGTATGGGGGGCGGTGCCGATGACTTTAAAATGATGGTTGCCATCATAAAAGAAAACAAGCTATGTCTTTCTACCCAAGCCCGAAGCGGGGGCGCAAGTGAGTCGCCTTCCGCACAGCAACCCGCCTGGGCTGAGCAGCCCCAACAAACGGCCCCACAGCAAGCCCCTTTTGGAGCGCAGCCCCCTGCCTGGGGGAGTCAGCAAGCCTCCCCGCAGTGGGGAGGGCAGCCAGTGCCTCAACAGGGGATGCCAGCACAGATGCCTCAAAATGGTGCTTGGCCACCCCAGGCTCAACAGTGGCAACAACCTCCTCCTAATTGGAACGGGGCGCCTCAGCCTAACTATCCACCTCAGCAAGCACCTCAGGGCCAAGCTTATCCGCCCGCGCAACAACAGGAGGATGAGGCCAATCGTGCGAAAACAGCCAGTTTATTAAGGAAGCTGCGCCTACGCCTGACTACCCTTGAAAACGCTAAAAGTAAGGAGCTTGCTGAAATCCAGTTTGAGCGGAAAAAAGAAAGCCAGCATTTTAAAATTCAGAAACGCCGCTTACAAAGTTTTATTAACAGCTTAACCGAGCAAAACGAAGCACTAAAAGAACAACTTAATTCACAAAAAAATCAAATTAGAACACTAGAAGAGAGTGTTGGAGCGAAACTCGAACAGGCTGTCGAGCATGAAAAAAAGGAAATCATGGCGCTCAAACAAAACTTCCAAAAACGGCTTGAAGAAAATGAAGTCGAAGAAATAGCGCATTTAAAAGAAGTCTGCCAAGTAAAAGAAATGGAGCTCCTTTACAAAGAAGAAATAAGCAATCAGCTGCGTGAAGAGGTAGTGGTTTTAAGAAGGGATAAAATTCGCCTGGTGGATTCTGGCGCTGATAACTTTCTAGGTAAGCTTGAATCTTTGGGGGTTAGTTTTATTAACTTCCACCCGGGTATCGGTCATCTCTCCATTCCCCTGGAAGACATGAGTAAGTATATGGAAGACACAGAAGCCTACGTGGCTGAAAAGTGTCTGGTGCCTCAAGAGCTGTATGCAAAGTGGCGCGCCCATTACGACCAACCGACCTGTCAGTGCGAGACCAGCCCCGGAAAAGTTTGCGGTGAGAGAATACAGCGGCAACAGGTTCCGTCTCAATATAGTGAAGGCGAAACCGATCGTTGTGCCAAGCATAAAAGACAGGGCGCTAACGATGAGGGGTATAAAAGTAGTAATGATGGGGGCTAGGGCGCCTCTGACTAATTCTGAGCAAAGTAGGTCACATTTAAAGTATTCAGAGATGTCCTGGCTTAAACGTAAATTTATCGGTAAGCTCCGAGCTTTAATCATCACTTCTGCCATCGAAAGGTTCCTGGGTTTTTTCCAAACAGTTGACGAGTGCAGCCGCAAGTTTGCACGAGCCAAGATATGAAGCTCAACAGAATCGCTGTTCTAATTTTATTGGCTCTAACCCCCCTGTTTTTCACCACTATTTCTGGTTATCAGACGGCGCTTGAAAAGCGCCTGTGGGATTTAGGTCATTTGCCCTTCTTTATGCTCTTAAGTTTTGCTTTTTTACCTTATGTTAAACAAAAAATGGAGGTTTCCAAAAGACCAGTTTTTGTGGTGTTTAAATTTATTGTTTCTATTTTTATTCTGGCGGCAGGAGTGGAGGTCGCGCAGCTAATGGTTGGTCGAACGGCTTCATTTTCTGACCTTAGAAAAGACACCTTAGGTATTATTATTACCTTTCAGGTATATCTCCTGTTCAACGGAATAATAGATAAAAGATGGAGGCTATCATATGTACTTACAATCTTATGGTGTTTGTTTGAATTGTATCCCCTTTCCGAAGCTGTCCTGGATAGATGGCGTATGGGGAAATCCATGCCGAATTTGGCAAATTTTGAAACCGAAGCCGAGCTTCTGCGGTGGAGCGAGGGTAGCTATGAGCGCCTTCCTTCTGAGGTTTTAACGTTCACTGAAAGTTTTGCCTCGCACCCGAAAAAAATCAACAATCACGTTTTAAAAATAGCGCTTAATACTAAGCGTTATACCGGTATAGTGGGTGCTGGCCTTTTTCGCGATTGGTCTGAATATAGGGTTCTTCAATTCGACATCTATAATCCTAATGACTACCCCCTTCGTTTAAATGTTAAGGTTGAAGATGCGCCTGCTATGAGTGGGGAGATGGTATACCACGATCGTTTTAACGGCATATATAAGCTGCTTCCTGGCTCTAATCGAATTCACGTGTCTTTGGATGAAATTGCTAATGCACCACGTGAGAGGAAGATGGATTTATCCGCAATACACCGTTTAAGTTTCTTTTTTTCGCGTCTTCCTGAATCGAGTTTTATTTATCTCGATAACGTTATGCTGGTCAAATAGCATTGGGATTTAAAGTGAGTAGAAACTTAACTTCTAATTAAGTCATCACTACGACTTTAAATATAGCGACTACGATTTATGAGTATGAAACTCCAAGAAGTTAGTGATTCGCCGCAAATTACAATTCAGCGCCTGTCAGACGACCTGTGCTCTAAATATGGCGTGAAGCTGGATGTGATGCGTCTGGATAAGGTGGATGCAGAGCTATCAGGAAATAAATGGTTCAAACTTAAATATAATCTCATGCATGCTCACGCTTGTAATTATAAACGCCTGCTAAGTTTTGGTGGTTATTATTCGAATCATCTCCATGCTTTGGCTGCAGCGGGGCACCGCTTTGGTTTTCAAACGATCGGCGTGATACGAGGTGCCGAGCCACAAGAATACGGGCCGACCCTACAGGACCTTGTGAAATATGGTATGTGCTTAAAATTTGTTTCACGAGAATCCTACCGAAATAAAACCTGCGATACATTCCTTTCCACTCTTAAAGAAGAGTTGGGTGATTTTTTTTTAATTCCCGAAGGTGGCAGCAATGTTCTTGGCGTAAAAGGCTGTACGGAAATAGTGACTGGGCTATGGAGCGATCCCTCTTCTGCGCCTGATTACATCGTAATGGGCTGTGGAACCGGGGCCACGCTTGCCGGCGTTATTTTGGGAACACAGGGGCGGTGTAAAGCTCTTGGGGTTTCTGCCTTAAAGGGTGCGCAGTATTTGGAACAAAATGTACTAGACTTAATGGCAGAGTTTGCTAAATACGAGGGGATTGCACCTGCCGTATCACGTGATTCGTGGCAGATATACCATGACTATCATTTTGGTGGTTTTGCTAAATTAACACCTGAACTTGTTAGCTTTATGGATGAATTTACCACAGGCTCCGGTCTACCCCTTGAGCCCGTATATGTCGGTAAAACGCTTTATGCCGTTCACGACCTTATACGAAAAGCGGTCATCCCAGAGGGCGCGCGTGTTTTGCTTGTCCATACTGGCGGCTTGCAGGGAGTTAGAGGGATGGAAGCCCAGATGCAAAAACAAAGAAATCGGGCTGTGTAATGCGCTTATCAGTCAGCAGGGTTCTTTTAGGCGAAGGGATATTACTTGTTTTTACAATTGTTGCGCAGGGAAATAATAAGGTATTGGTATGATTGAATCAGATCAAAGGCTAGAGCAAGCAGGGCAACTTGACGTGGGTTCTCTTATCCCCGTTACTACGGTTCATACCGATCAACTGGCGAAATTTCTGAAGCATCAAGAGGTTCAGTACCTGTTAAGCGGGCAGACACTTTTTAATTTTGGTGATAAAGACGACGCAACTATCTATTTATTAAGCGGCGAACTGGAGGTAATAAATAAAGAGGGGAGAAGTGAGCGTATTGTTGCCGGAACAAGAGATAGCTGGCACCCCATTGCTCACCATCAGCCTCGGCAGGCAACTGCCAAAGCGTTAACTGACATTAGCTATATCAGTATCGACAGTTATCGATATGACACCTTATTGGCCTGGGATCAAACAGCCGGTTATATAGTTTTGGATATCTCCAGCAACCGAGAGTTTGATGACGATGCTGACTGGATGATTAAACTTTTACACACTGATCTTTTCTACCGTGTTCCTCCTGGCAACATCACCAACATTTTCCGGAATTTTCAACGCATTGACGTTTGTGAAGGTGATATTGTTTTTAATCAGGGCGAAATGGGAGATAGCTGCTACTACATCAAATCAGGCGAATTTGCTGTCCTGGTGAATTCAGATTCCGGAAGCCATCAGGTGGCAACACTTAGCGAAGGCGGAAGCTTTGGTGAGGATGCGCTACTTTCAGATAATCCAAGAAACGCCACCATTAAGGCTCTAAGCGCTGGCACGCTTATGCGCTTGGATAAAGAGCATTTTGATGCCTTGTTAAAGGCCCCAGTTGTCTCAGAACTGACTTTTAGCGATGCACAGGAGATGGCAGAGCAGGGTGCCAAATGGATCGATGTACGCATGGATGATGAATTCAACTGTGGCCATCTCGAAAATAGCACCCATATGCCACTTCACTTATTGCGCCTCAAGATGCGCCTTCTTGATAAAAAGACACCCTATATTGTTTATTGTGACACCGGCCGTCGCAGTTCTGCGGCGACCTATTTGTTGTCGCAGGCTGGTTTTGAGGTGTATTTGCTTAAAGATGGCTATTCAGAAGGAGCGTTTCCTGCTCATTAGTGCTTAAGGGCTGTGCGACTCTTTTAGCCCTTAAGCATAGACGCCTCACTTAAGTACGAGCTTCTGCACAGTCTTTCGCCTAAGAGTGACGAGAGCCTGCTCCATGAGCACAGCGAGTGCATTGGGTACTGTCGGTGCACATCTGCTTCGCACTCTATTAAGATTTCTAGGCTGAAACCGAGCTGGTGTAACCCCTTTCATTTGTTTTATCATTCAGGCTTGTAGCACTCTTTTCTAAACCCTTCCCCACCAACTTAAATCATCCTTATTTATGAGTGAATTCAGAAATATAGGGCTAATCGGCCGCAGGCATAGCGATAAAGCTCTTGAAACTGTACTGGCTTTAAAGAAGTTTCTGCTAAGCGTAGATGTTAATGTCATTATTGCACCTGACTTGGCCGAGCTGATTCCCGATTGTGGTCTGCAGGTTTGTACGCCTGGGCAAATGGGGGTGAGCTGTGATCTTGTGATCGTGGTGGGGGGTGATGGCTGCCTGTTAAGCGCCGCAAGAGCACTGGTGAGGCATCATGTGCCCGTTTTGGGCATCAACCGTGGCCACCTTGGTTTTCTCGCTGATATTGCTCCGGATGAAATTGAAACGAAAGTCGCTGAGGTCCTTGCCGGAAAGTACACGCGTGAGAACCGCTTTCTTCTGGAAATGTCTATAAACCGCGACGGAATGCTGATCAGCGAAGGCCATGCTCTGAATGACGTGGTGATTAACCGTGGTAAATCAGTGCGCATGGTTGAGCTGGAGCTTTATATCGATGGTGAATATGTAAACACCCAGAGATCCGATGGTTTGATTGTCTCCACGCCTACTGGGTCCACTGCTTATGCGCTTTCTGGAGGTGGACCGATAATGCATCCGAAACTGGATGCCCTGGTGCTGGTGCCGATGTTTCCGCACACTTTGACCAGCCGCCCCATTGTGATTGATGGGAATAGCGAAATAAAAATTGTTGTTAGCCCGCAAACCGTTGTGAATCCACAGGTGAATTGCGACGGGCAGCCTGGGGTAGAAGTAGCGCCCCACGATATTATTAGCATCCGCAAAAAGCCGCATAAACTCGAACTTATTCACCCCTTAAGCTATAGCTTTTACGAAGCTTGCCGATCCAAACTAAGCTGGAGTTCGACTCTATAACGTCGCTCAACTAAAGAGATATTTAAGAACTATGAATTACGATGACCTCATTGCCAGCATGACTCCAGAAATTTACACAAATATAAAACGGGCTGTGGAACTGGGTAAGTGGCCAAACGGCATAAAACTCAATGATGAGCAGCGAGAAACCTGCATGCAGGCTGTTATTACCTACGAGAGTCAAAATCTTAATCGTGAAAAACGTAGCGGCTATATTTACAATACTAAAAAAAATGTGAGTAATTTTGACCAACTTGACTCACAAGTTGATAGTGATACACAAATTATTGACTTTAAGTAAGCCGCTTCCTCTTCTTTTTAAGCTCTAAAACTCCGTTTAACTTTCTATTTTTATTCTCAAATATAATAGGTATCGAATGACTGTAACACTCCGCAAGATGCAAGCAAGCATCGACGCGAATACCGACGCTCCGGTTTCATATAACTTTGTACTAGGGGAAGAGCGAGTACCACTTAAGGAATCGTTGGGCCAGAATGTTCAATTAAAATTTTCAGGTGAAATATTCTGTATTCACTGTGATCGTAAGACCAAAAAAAGTTTTAGCCAAGGTTATTGCTACCCTTGTTTTAAAAAACTAGCCCAGTGCGACATGTGTATCGTTAAGCCTGAAACTTGCCATTTTGATCGGGGCACTTGCCGAGAGCCAGATTGGGCAGAAAAACATTGTATGCAAGGCCACACTGTTTATTTGTCTAACTCATCGGGCTTAAAGGTTGGTATTACGCGAAACACCCAAATTCCTACACGCTGGATTGACCAAGGTGCCATTCAGGCACTGCCAATTTTTCAGGTGAACACTCGTCTGCATTCAGGGCTTGTAGAAATACTGCTCGCAGAGCACGTGGCAGATAAAACAAATTGGCGCACAATGTTAAAGGGTGATGTGCCGGTGCTTGATCTTCAACAGGAAAGGGATAAATTAATCGATACCTGTGAAGCCGAGTTGGAACAATTATGGGAAGAAGTGGAAGACTTTGCTTTAGAACCGCTTGAGGATGAAGCGATCTCTATTAAATACCCGGTGCTGGAGTACCCTAAAAAGATTGTCAGCCATAATGTTGAGAAAACGCCACTGATTGAGGGCACCTTAATGGGCATTAAAGGCCAGTACTTGATACTCGATACAGGTGTGATCAATATACGAAAACATACCGGTTACCAAGCAGAGATTTCATTCTGATTTTCTCTCTAATATTTAAATTATAGTCAGAGCTAAAGGCAGCATATTCTTGCTTGTAATTAAAAACATAAGGAAATGAAAATGAAAGATCATATTTCTCCTAAGTCCATTTATCTCAAAGATTATGAAGTGCCGGTATTTTTAATCGATAAAACTGAACTTGATTTTAATCTTCAAGATACAGAAACCATTGTAAGCTCACGTCTTACCATGCGGCGTAACCCAGAGTGTGGGAATAGCTCACTAAAACGCTTGCTGTTAAACGGTGGCGAAGACTTGGTTTTGTTATCAGTCGCATTGGACGGCCAAGTATTACCCGATACGGACTATCAGCTATCAGACGAAAGTTTGGCGCTGGATATAGATCTGGAATCGTTTGTATTAGAGATTGAAACGCGTATTCAGCCTCAGAATAATACCCGCCTCGAAGGTCTTTATAAATCAAATGGTATGTACTGCACGCAATGTGAAGCAGAAGGGTTTCGGCACATCACCTATTACTTAGATAGACCAGATGTCATGTCTAAGTTTACAACAAGAATTGAAGCCAATAAAAATACTTACCCGATATTGCTTTCCAACGGTAACAAAATCGATAGTGGTGATTCTGCTGGGGATAGGCATTGGGTCAGATGGGAAGACCCCTTTAAAAAACCATGTTATCTATTTGCATTGGTTGCGGGTGACCTCGCTGTAAAAGAAGATCACTTTATTACAATGAGTGGACGAAGTGTTTTATTGCAGCTATTTGTCGAACCTCACGATTTAGACAAGTGCGACCACGCATTACTTTCCCTTAAAAACTCTATGAAATGGGATGAAGATGTTTACGGTCGAGAGTATGACCTGGACATCTATATGATCGTGGCAGTAAGCCATTTTAATATGGGGGCAATGGAAAATAAGGGGCTAAATATATTTAATACCTCCTGTGTATTGGCAAACCCAGAAACAACCACGGATATGGCCTTTCAGCGTGTTGAAGGTGTCGTAGCACATGAATATTTTCATAACTGGAGTGGTAATCGTGTTACCTGTCGTGATTGGTTTCAGCTTAGCCTCAAGGAAGGTTTTACGGTGTTTCGCGATGAAGAGTTCTCCGCAGACATGGGCTCGCGCACGGTTAAACGTATTGAAGATGTCACCTTTCTAAAAACGGTGCAATTTTCTGAAGATGCAGGTCCGCTGGCCCACCCCATTCGGCCAGAAAGCTATATTGAAATGAATAACTTCTATACCACCACCGTGTATAACAAGGGTGCAGAGGTTGTGCGGATGATTCACACACTTGTTGGGAAAGACGGTTTCAGAAAAGGTACAGACTTATATTTTGAGAGATTTGATGGCCAAGCAGTGACAACCGATGATTTTGTTTCTGCGATGGAGGAGGCTAACAAGATAGATTTGAGCCAGTTTAAACGCTGGTATAGTCAGGCTGGCACGCCACATTTATCCGTTAGTGATAGTTTTGATGAAAAAGCCGGAACCTATACGCTTCACGTTAAACAGCAAACAAAACCCACGCCCAAGCAGGAAGAAAAAGCTGCGTTTTTTATACCCTTAAAAATAGCTCTTCTGGATAGCAGTGGAGCCGAGCTAAATCTTTCGTTAAAAAGCGGGAATTCGGCTGGTTCAGAGCAGGCTGGTGATAATGAACTGACTCTCCTTGTTGATCAGTTTGAGCAGGATTTTGTTTTTTCTAATGTTCCAGTTAAACCAGTACCCTCCTTGCTCAGGGGTTTTTCGTCGCCTGTGACGCTAGAATATAATTACTCTAACGATCAGCTCGGCTTGTTAATACGACACGATAGCGATGGGTTCATTCGTTGGGATGCAGCGCAGCAGCTTTCAAAAAACTGTATCTTTGCACAGATTGATAACGTACACAGTGGAAAGCCTGTTGTGTTGGAAGAGGCGCTACTGGAGGGTTTTAGGGACGTATTGTCCGAGAAGGGCCTGGATAAGGAGCTGGTCTCCAAAATTCTGACATTGCCGAGTGAGGCCTATTTAATGGGGCTGATGCAGCCAGCAAATATTTCGGCGATACACGCGGTACGACAGTCTTTAATCATGCAGCTGGCAAGGGCATTAAAACAAGATTTTATGGAGGTCTTTAAAGAAAATATATCGCAGTTGGCGTATCAGCCAAGTGCAGAACAGATTGCTCAGCGCAGTTTGAAAAACTGCTGTCTCCAGTATTTAATGACACTGAAGGATGAGAGTTTTCAGAATGAATGTGCGTTGCAGTTTTCAGATGCTAATAATATGACGGATGTGGCAGCTGCTTTGAGGGCAATGGTTCATAATGATGCGCCACAAACAGAGGAAGCATTGCAGTTTTATTATGATAAGTGGAAGCATGAGCCATTAGTGATAGATCAGTGGTTTTCAATTCAGGCCTCATCTCCAGTAGAAAACTGTTTACTTAAAGTAAAGAGTCTTATGGAGCATCCTCTCTTTGAATTAACTAACCCTAATAAAGTGAGAGCTCTTATTGCGACTTTCTGTTCTGCAAACCTGGTTAACTTCCATAACCCAGATGGGAGCGGCTACGAATTTCTATCGGACATTGTCCTCAAGCTCGATGCAATTAACCCGCAAATTGCTGCGCGTATTGTAAACCCCTTGTCTCGCTGGCGGCAACAGGATGATTCGCGTCGCGAGTTAATGGTTGCAGAATTAGAAAGGATTAGGTCGGCACCGGGTTTATCGAATGACCTTTATGAAATGGTCAGTAAAAGCCTAGAGTAGTTTGTAACAAAAAAAATATAAGTGTTAACGTTTATAAATAGAACCGGCTTTTTGTTTCCAAAACGCCGGTTTTTTATTTCCTCAAAGTCTGAAAGCACCTCTTTACACAATGCTTATACATGACTTTACATGGCGATGTTGTTACTCCTATCAGATCACTATTAAATACCCCTCAATGACTGGCAGCATTATTTTTGGTTTGGAGTGAAGGGTATTTTTAAAAAGAACGACCCTCTCACACTAAAAAACAGATTGTTGAAATACACTGATAGTCAATCAAGGCAAATGTTATTCAGCTGAGGGAAACAATGAAATTAGTGTGCTACTTTATTCCTGTTTTATGTGTTCTTTTAGGGAGTGGTGTATGTCGCGCGCAAGTCGCTGGGAATAATAACGGCTTTTGTTTCTCTGGGGTTCAAGATGTTGCCTCTAATCTTTCTTGTGCTGAGGTGGTGCAAGGTGGCTCGGCGTATGAAGAGCTCAGGAGTCGCTTGTGGGGTGAGGTGGTTCGGCAAGTGTGGAGAAACTCGAGAAAGCGTCATGAAAGAAGCCAGTTACAATCGCTTGAAAACGCAGAAAAAGGTCAAAAGGACGATGCCTGGAGGCGGATGCTGCGGGAAGCCGACTATGATTTAAATGTGTCCTCCCGTCGCCTTGTTATGTCAATGAAAGTGCGATTCTAACGCCCTCTACACCTAGCTCAAACCAAAAACCTGTAAAATCCCACTTCTATTGCCTGCCCCGTATGCTCCTGTGCTTGCGATTGTTCATTCTCTAAGCCCCCCCTTTTTTTATCCAAAGCCTGTAAAATCCCGCGTGTACTAATTAATGAGGAAGTAACATGTTAGAAGTGAATAGCTACTTTGAGGGTAAGGTGAAGTCAATTGGCTTTAATACGGACACTTTGCCTGCAACGGTTGGTGTAATGGTACCTGGTGATTATACATTTGGAACAAGTGAGTTCGAAACGATGACCGTTGTCAGTGGTATTTTGCTTGTGAAGCTACCGGGCAGCGAGCAGTGGAAGGAGCTTAAGAGTGGAGAGCAGTTTAAGGTGGAGGCGAATCAAGAGTTTCAGCTAAAGGTTGCAAAGGATGCAGCCTATATGTGTACCTACGGTTGAGTCAGCTTTAGAGTTGGCGCTGGGAGTGCCCTAGGGCCAATTAGATGGAAAGAAAAAGGGGCGATAGTTTATCGCCCCTTTTTTTATTGAATCACCCTGCTTTATCGATTAGCTGAGTATATTTGAGACAACCTTAAGCACTTTCACCACAAATGGGGGGTACGCTCGGTTCATCAAGGGGGCGGGAGACAGTGCACCCTGGAAGATAACGCTCTTCTTGTGAGAAAACTCCAGAAAGCCGGCTTGACCATGGTAACTACCGAGGCCGCTTGGCCCAACTCCACCAAATGCCATCTTTTCATTGGCGAAGTGCAGCATCGTTTCATTAACGCAGGCGCCACCAGAGATGGTGCGACTTAGCACTTTATCGGCTTGCTTTTTGTTGTTATCAAAGTAGTAGAGCGCCAGTGGGCGAGGGCGCTCATTTACAAAGCGAATAGCTTGGTCAATGTCACGATAAGTGATAATGGGTAAAACTGGCCCAAAGATCTCTTCATGCATAATATTGCTGTCGGTATCCACGTTTAGGAGCAGTGTGGGTGGAATAATGCGTGTTCCTTCACTGATGGTGGCGTTAGTGGGGTTCACTTGTACAACCGTTGCGCCGCGCTCTTCTGCATCCTTGATCAGGTTGCTAACACGGACGAAGTGCCGGTCATTGACGATCCAGCTGATATCTTTGTTGTTCTCTACGCTTGGGTAGCGTTTAGTAAGTTTTTCTTTGAAGGTGCTAACCAGCTCGTCCACTTTTGATTCATGAACAAGGATATAGTCGGGAGCAATACAGGTTTGCCCAGAGTTCATGAATTTACCCATCATGATACGGTCTACCGCTTTGCTGATAGGGTAGTTTGGATTAATGATGGTGGGTGATTTTCCGCCAAGCTCCAAAGTAACGGGAGTGAGGTTTTCTGCCGCCGCCCTCATGACAATTTTGCCTACGTGCGTGCTGCCGGTGTAAACGATATGGTCAAAAGGTAGTTGTGTGAAGTTAGCAGCTACTTCAACATCACCGGTTACGACACTGATGTAAGACTCGTCGAAGGTGTTTGCGATCATTTTCTTGACCACTTCACCTGTTTTAGGCGTGAGGTCAGAAGGTTTGATGACGGCGCTGTTGCCAGCGGCGATAACGCCAATCAGAGGTGATAATACGAGTAGAACTGGGTAGTTCCAGGCTCCCATGATGCCTACAACCCCTTTGGGTTGATAAATGACGCGGCTTTTTGCCATGCCGGCACTTAGGCTTCGGCCGGGATTGGAAGGCTTCATCCACTTTTTAAGGTGGGACTTTGTGGCCATAATTTCGTTAAGGACTGTCACCACTTCAGTGATCCATGTTTCAGTGTCACTTCGGTAACCAAAATCTTCCTGGACGGCAGCAACGATCTCTTCTTTATATTCGCCGATCGCTTTTTTAAGCTTATTCAGGGCTTCAATACGCTGCTTGTAATCAGGTGCACCGTTGTTAAGAAATGCAGCCTGCTGCTGGTGAAGTAGAGGTAAAAGGGGGTTGCCAATTTCGGCGCTTGTTTCGGCTGCTACAGGTTGTGGATTGTTCACGGAAGTACTCCTGAATATTATTATTTGCGGTGTAACGGTTCAGCTGAGACCTAAATGTATGTGTTTTAGCGTTAAAAAGGTGTCTTTCCTTTTATTCTGCTCGACTTGGGCAGTCACTATGCTCGCTGAATAGTTTCTTCGCGGTTAGCCCCGCATTTTTCGCTAAGTAAAAATCACAAAGGCAGGGTAAGCGGGGGGCGTAAGACGTTTTTTCGTAAGAAATGAACGAATCGCACAAGATAACAGAGATAAGCCGCAATGCCAAATTCGCAGCTGCGTGCGGCTGCTTTTATTCAGTAAGTTGCTTGATGGGTTTTAGGCCAAGTTTGTAGCATAAGCATATGAAAAAACACACCCTTGTAACTCAAAATACAGCCGTCTTTGGTAATGGAGTGAACCCTTAGGTTATGACTTAATCGCCCCCCTTCTTTAAGGTTGTGGCTATTTATAATAACGGTGCGCTTACTCGGCTGTTTGTCATACCAGTGGGACTCGTAGCGAAGCTGCGGTAGTTGCTTTTGTATCTGTGGGCTGACCTCCTTTATGTTGGGGGTGTCCAACAGGTAAAGCTCAGAGCTTGCGCTTGTTACTTGAGGGGCAATATCGCGGGCTGTTTCTTGCTCTTTGCGCTGAGGGAGAAAAGGTTCTTCTATATGAGTCGCTACGACTGCTTGGGTAATGGTTATTGTTGTGTTCGGTTCACTATGTGGGAGGTTCAAGTTAGTACTGCTTATCTGGGGGCTGGTAGAGGCGTGCTGCTTTTCAAGTAGCTTTGGTGTAGCTAAGTCAGATTCCAAGGGGGTAGCATAAACTTGTGATAAATGGTGGGTAATATTGCTTTCTACAGCCAGGTTCGGACTGGTCGATTTTTTGCCGCCTTCTCCATGCTGGAAATAGTCTGAAGGAGTAAGGCTTGATCTATAAGCAACGCCGAGAACAAGTAAGCCCGCTAGCATCGCAAAAATGCCTATGGCATTGCGCCGGTTTGCAAATGACTTGGCCTGATGAGCATTAGCTTTGTAAAAGGCAGGATAAAGTGTTGGTGTTTTCGGTGCTTGATCTTCTTCCTCTGACTTCCTTAAGGCCTCTAGTATCAGCGACACCTTAGCTTGCCTCGCTCAAGCCAGTGAGGAGTGGAGAAGAGGCGTTGCTTAGATTGTTTATGGTTATGATGGTTTCTGGCCCTGCCAAGCCGTCGGCTTTTAGTCCGCTCTCTTTCTGGAAGAGCTTAATTTGTTTTTCGATAGGGGCTATATAAATCGGCAAATTCGTTTCAGGCGTGCTGGCAGCAATATTCAGTTGATCTCTAAACCATTGAATGGATTGGGCTGAGCTTTGGGCGCTGATAGCCTTTGAGTATCGAAATGGCGGCCGCCATAAAAGCTCAAATTGCCCCGTCCATAGAGAGTTTAATTCATCAAGGCTAGTCATTTGCTGCTCACCTGCTACAAGCAGCTCTGCTTTCTCATCCAAAACCTTAGTGATGGTTGCAAAATACTTCTGTCCGCTGTTATTTACCAGTTCGAGAACGGCAGGGCGGTTAAGCCTTATGAGACTTTCAAGTGAGCGCTGGCCTTGCAAACACCGTAAAGCATGGCTTTCAGCAACGGCACAAAAATCATCTCCGTATGCGAAGCTGCTTTCTATATTCCAGCGAGCGAAAAGTGTTTGGCGCGCCTGAAGTCTGTGCTCCTTAAGCCCAAGGGCTTTCGTTTTTACAGTAAGTGCCTGGGGAATATCTTTGGTTAAGCTCTTGGTTGTAGCGTTGCCTTGGCCTTGATTGAACCTTGTTTCGTAGCTTGATAGAGGTTTTTGAGTCGAGCCGGTGCTTGTTGGTGCTGAATAGGGGCTTTTTTGGGCGATTACTTGCCCCTCGTCTGGTGGCGTTGTGAGTAAATAACTTTGAATTGTGGGCGAAAGCAAATACAGGCTTAAAGCTACTATCAGGGAAGCAAACGCTGTCGCTGCGAACGTTCGGGTTTTGAAAGCGGATGAAGCTGAGCGTGAAGGGGGTGTGGCGTCGAGAATCTCGGCGGCGGCTGATTGAATTTCTTTTTTGCTGACCTGGCTTTGCGTGTGAACGTAGGTTGCCAGTAATGCACGGTCTGACACCGTATTAATAAGCCGAGGAACCCCTCTGGTTAACTTATGAAGGGTTTTGATGGCGCTTTTGTTAAACAGTGGTCGTTTAGAGCCGCCCGCAACATAAACGCGATGGTTTAGGTAATTTTCCACTTCGCTTAGGGATAGAGGGCCAATATGGAAGCGGGCAGTAATGCGTTGTGCTAACTGTTCAAGCTCTGGTTTTTGGAATACCTCGCGCAGCTCTGGTTGGCCAATTAAAATGATCTGCAGTAATTTCTTTGAATTTGTCTCAAGGTTGGTGAGAAGCCGAATCTGCTCAAGCACATCGATACTGAGGTTTTGTGCTTCATCGATAATTAATACGCTATGTCGGTTACGGCGATGTTGGTCTAGCAAGTGCCCATTTATCTTATCAATTACTTGCTTGATGCTTAGGCTGTTGTCTTCTGGGTTTAGCGGTACTTTAAACTCGTCGCAGATGCTTAAAAGTAATTCCAGTGCAGAAAGCTTCGGGTTAAAAATATAAGCAACTTCAACATAATCGGGGATTTGCTCTAGAAGACTACGGCACAGGGTGGTTTTGCCAGTTCCGATATCGCCTGTTAATAAGACAAAGCCCTCTCCCTCCTGGATGCCGTATAGCAGATGAGCAAGCGCATCTTGGTGCTGTTCGCTCATGTAGAGATATCGAGGATTAGGAGCGATGGAAAAGGGTTTTTCCTTGAGGCCGAAATAGTCGGTATACATAGCTTGTGATCAACTAATCAGAGGGATAAGCAGGGTCGATGCGTTGATTTTACAGGATGGTGATGGGGTCGCAAGCCTTATGGGAAGCAAAACAAATGACAGCCGACTGGTGAGCCTGTGGAATATTGCTATAATTATTTCCGTTAGTACCGGCTTTGCTGATGGCGGTGGAGAGCATGGGTGCCTTTGATGGCCGGTTTGCTAAAAAAATATTTTAAGACAATGCCATTTTAAGCCGGTTTATAAGGGCTGGTTTCGCGCAAGAGTATGAATAGGAACTGGAGATGTTTGTGTGTAGAATGTCCGCCAGAAGAGCCGCAGGTACTATGGATACTGGTATACGATGACTGTAAAAAGTAATAACTACGCACCCGACAAAACCTTTCAATTAAAGGGAAGTATGGTGACGGTGATGGTGATGGAGATCTTACAGAGTGATTTAAGAGGCTTTGCCACCGAGCTGAACGAAAAAGTAAGCACTGCCCCAGAGTTTTTTCAGGACACCTCTCTAGTTTTCAACTTGGAGAAACTGGAAGAGCAAGCCGAAATAGACTTTACCTCCTTAATAGAAGCTTGTCGTGCGAATGGCTTATTTCCTTTTGCCGTAAAAGGCGGCAGTGATCAGCAATTAGTTGCCGCCCGTTCGGCAGGATTAGTGCCTGTTTCTGGTGGGAAGTCTCGTGAGGAGTCAATTGATAAGCCAGTTGATAAGCCAAGGCCTAAATCCGAACCCGTTGAAGAAAATCCGACTGAAGAATTGCCATCGCAACTGAGCCCAGCGAAGCAGCCAACAAAAATGGTGACTCAGCCAGTTCGCTCAGGTCAGCAGGTTTATGCTAAAGGCGGTGATTTGATTGTGCTTTCTTCCGTAAGCGAGGGTGCTGAAATCCTTGCGGATGGAAATATTCATGTCTACGGCGCTCTTCGAGGTAGAGCCCTGGCAGGTGTTCAGGGTGATGAAAGCGCGAGAATTTTCTGTAGTTACCTAGATGCTTCTTTGGTTTCGATAACGGGTGTCTACTTATTAAATGACAATATAGAAAAAAGCCTTTTAGGTAAAAACGTACAAATTTCTCTTAATGAAGAGCAGCTTGAAATAAAGGCACTTTAATACGCTGTCAATTATTGATGGGGTAATACAAAGTTTCAGTGTGGTAAAAAAAGGAAATTGAAGGAATGGCTAAAATCATCGTAGTAACATCAGGGAAGGGTGGGGTAGGTAAAACAACTACCAGCGCGGCAATTGCCACAGGGCTTGCGCAGCGAGGTTTAAAAACCGTTGTTATCGATTTTGATGTTGGGTTGCGAAACCTGGATCTGATTCTTGGTTGTGAGCGGCGAGTGGTATATGACTTTGTGAATGTTATCGCTGGTGAGGCGTCTCTTAACCAGGCTTTGATAAAAGATAAGCGCGTCGAGGACTTGTATATACTTCCTGCGTCTCAGACCCGTGATAAAGACGCTCTCACCATGGAGGGCGTGGGCAAGGTACTTGAAGAACTAGGGAAGACGTTTGACTATATCGTTTGTGATTCTCCTGCTGGTATAGAGAAGGGTGCCCAAATGGCACTCTATTTTGCGGATACCGCCATTGTTGTAACAAACCCCGAGGTTTCCTCTGTTCGTGACTCTGATCGAATTTTGGGAATTTTGCAAAGCAAATCAAAGCGCGCCGAAGAGGGGAAAGCGCCAGTTGAAGAGCATTTGCTTTTGACTCGCTATAACCCTGACCGAGTTGAAAAAGGAGAAATGTTAAGCGTTGAAGACGTTACGGATATTCTTGCTATCCCGCTTGTTGGTGTAATTCCTGAGTCCAAGTCAGTTCTTTCGTCCTCTAATCAGGGTGTGCCAGTAATTCTGGATCAAGAGAGCAGAGCTGGAAAGGCCTATGCGGATGTGGTTTGTCGCTTTCTAGGTGAAGAGGTCGATCATCGCTTTATAGAACCTGAAAAAAAGGGATTATTTAAACGGGTATTTGGGAGGTAGAAGCAATGGGAATTCTTAATTTTTTTAGAAAACAGGAAAAAGCCAGCGCTGCGACAGCCAAAGAACGATTGCAAATAGTTGTCGCCCATGAGCGCTCAAAGCGGGATGAAGATGATTTCTTACCTAAAATGCGGAAGGAGATCCTGGAAGTTATTGCGAAGTATGTACAAGTAGATATGGACGATGTGTCTGTATCGCTGGATCAGTCGGATTCAAGCTGTTCCATTTTGGAGCTTAATGTCACTCTTCCTTCAGTTGAGGAGCAAGAGGCTTAATTAAAGAATACTCATAGCCGCATTAAATAGACCTGCCATTTCATTGGTTTTGTAAATTATCGAAGTGGCAGGTACTTAATCTTTTTGATTTAAAGTTGTTTTAACGGCTTCGTGCTTAGTTGCAAGCCTTTGCAGATAGGCATGATTTTAAGAAGTTATCTTTGGCGGGGTGCTGAGCGTATAAGCCAGGGAGGCTTACAAACTTCGAACGAAAAAGACTAAAAAATATGGTAGCTACGGGTAGATTCGAACTACCGACCCCAACATTATGAGTGTTGTGCTCTAACCAACTGAGCTACGTAGCCAAAAGAGTGGAGCGGATTATCCACGTCCTCTCCCCAGCTGTCAACATCTCAGTTTAGATTCAATGAAAAATCATGTGTTTGCCGGCTGTTCTCGCGCAGAAAATGTTTAAATCGACTGCACTACTTATTTTGTGGCTTCCACGGGGAGTGACCAGATACTGCGTCTTGTCGGTTTGGATCCACTGGTTTCTGGTTCGTTCTTTTTGCTATCGTCAATAGTCTTAGCGGTGTTTTGAGTGTTAATGGTTTTTTCTTCGCTGGGCAGCGGCATCGTTTCCGAGGGCGTAACGCTTTTTAAAGGAGGCCCATCGGCTTGAGAGGCGCCTGAATCAACGCTGGCAGTATCTGGTTCGATGGGTTGCTTGGCTTTATCACCCAGCGTCATATTTTTAATTTTCGACAGCTGATATCCCATACGTTTAAAAATTACTGCGCTGCGATAAAAATAATCTTCCAATGCTTTGTGAGTTGATGCCTTATAGGCATCTAAGACCTGAGCGCTTGTAGGCGCCCCGTTGGGGAGGGGGCGGCCCGAAAAAGCCTCACCGAAGTGTTTTGTGTTGAGAATCATCTGCCCTTGGCTGTCAACAACGGCAAGGTTTAGAAATACGCTTGGTGTGCTTCGCTCTTTCTTAAGTTTGCTCAATAGGCCCTTTTTGCGCGGGCCAGTATTAATGCCCATCATTACAATGGCGTCCACATCTAGTTGTCGACACAATTCTTTAATGTAGTCTTGGGTGGCAGGGGTGGGGCTGATGCCTGACGAAAGTGCGTATACGGTTGACGCAGGTAGTAAGGACACACCATGAAGGCCTTTATCCCTTTCGTTATCAATACCCTTGATCTGTCTACGCCGAATATCCGTATCTGCTTGCCAATGGAGCTGCGTTTCTATTTGCTTTTGTAGTTGTGTGTAAGCGAATTCAAGGAGGGCTTGGCTGTTAAAATGAGGAGGGCGATGGCTTGAGTGTACTTGGTCCGTAGTATCGTTCTTTGGTGGGACATTTCCCGATGGATTTAGCAACATGCTGACGATTGCTACTTTTTCAATCTCATCAAGGCCAGATGTTTTTTGAAAAAAGGCGGAGCAGCCTCCCAAGATAAGAATGCTCAGTAATACAGCGAATTGCCACGATTTCATCAGTCCCTTCTCCAAATATTTTCCTATTTGCTTGTTGGTTATTATAGTCAGGACGGTCAGTACCGTTTGCAGGATTAGTGGCTCGAATACTTATTTTCTCCTCTAGTGAATATTTAATATCTACTAAAGCTATAAGCGGCAAGGTATTTATAGGTGAAAAACCTTAAAGCTTTTCACTATCTTGACGCATCCGATTCAGAGCTGATAGCGCCCCCGGTAAGGATTGTTCCAGCGTAATTATTGAAAACCTGCAAGGCCGTGCGACTCGTCAGAAGCTTGTGGAGAGGATGATGGAGAGACCGAAACACCTCCCCTGAAGAAGAAAGAGGCAGCTAGCCTCTCGTTACACGATCTGCTTGAGAGTGCGACCATTGACACAATTAATGCTGAGCAAATGCTGGACTCAGCGGATGCTTTGTTGTCTGCAAGACAAAATTTGATTGATCAGTACTATCGTGATGGGGATCTGGGCTCGCTGCTGGAGTCATTGGAGAAAGCAGGATAAATACATGGAAGCGCTTATGTCGGCTTTATCGCTATCTCGTGTTTCCAGTGAGGGGCAGATTAAAGGAGAGTTTATCGATATAACGGCCTGATATTTATAAAATTATGTAGCGGTCTTGCAATAAGGTTGAAGTGTTTACTGCTCAAGAAAATCAAGAAACTCGGCAATCCACTCTATGGCATCAACAATATTTTCATCGTGGGACCGAATGCTGCTCTCAGAGGGAATAAAATTGTGCCCTGCATTTTCTAGCCAGTGCAAAGTGGTAGTGTGAGAAAAAATCGAATCATCAACCTTAGTAGAGGGCCCCAAAGGGTCATCACTGCCTTGAATAATCATCGTGGGGGTGTTCATGGTTTTTAAATGGCTCTGATCAAGAATGAGATCGGGGTCTGGTGATACAAAGGGAAAGTCCATTCCAATGACGCCACGTACACCCAGTTGGTCGGCCACACGTGTAGCGGCAAATGCGGCAATAGATTTCCCACCAATCACCAACTTTTCTGGTGAACCAATCTCCGACACCACCTTTTTCCAGTGTGATTCCAAAGACTCTGTGTTTTCGATATAGACTGGGGCGTCATGCAGCCTGCCTTCCACCATAAACGGGAACTCAAAGCGGATCACCTTAAACCCATGAGCGGCCAGGTCATCTGTGACTTTCTCCATAAGAGGGCTGTTGACACGTGAATGTAGGCCATGGGAAAGCACAAGGCTTAGGCCTTCATTGTTAATACCGTTGATCAAATATGTTGTACTATGTATCAAAGTTAAGCCCTGTTTTTTATGGCTGTATAACACTTAATGGTAGCGTTAAATTAATGCGTTGATGTGCTCAATTTGCTTATCAAATCTTATTATGGGCCTATAGCGAGGATTTCTGTTGGAAAAAAATCAAATTAAAGCCACTCTCTCCATTTTTTTTATCAAGCTAAGCGCAAAACTATCTCTTCCTGTTGCGCAACGTCTTGGGGGCGCGCTGGGCTGGTTGGTGGCGCAGCTGCCTGTCGAGATTACTAATGTGACACAGAAAAACATTGAACTGTGTTTCCCTGAGCTGCCTGCACCGGCTCAGCGTAAGCTTGTGGTGGAGTCGCTTATGCATACGGGTTATTTAATGATGGAAATTGGTTCTGCATGGTATAAATCTTTGGAAGAGAATTTGGGTCTCGTTGCCAAGGTTACTGGGCAGTCAATCATGGATAAGGCGGCTGCTAAAGGTTGTGGAGTCATCGTAATTGCTCCGCATCTTGGTAACTGGGAGTGGTTAAATTGGTATACTTCGCAACGTCACCCTGGCGTAATGGTATACAGCCCCCCCAAGCACGAACAATTTGACGCTGTTTTACGGCAAAGCCGCGAGATCGGAGGAGGGCAGCTCGCACCGGCCAATGCCGCTGGTGTTAAGATGGTGTACAAACATTTAAAGCAAGGGGGAGTGGTTTACATATTACCTGACCAAGTTCCCGGAAAAGAAGGGGGAGTCGTGGCCTCTTTTTTTGGCATCCCCGCATTTTCTATGACTTTGGTTTCTCGCTTGGCAAGAAAAACTGGAGCGAGTGTTGTCGCTGTTTACGGAAAGCGCCTGCCTGCACACAGAGGGTTTGAGGTGGTTTATATCGACGCCGACGAAAGAATCTATAGTAAAGATATTCAGCTTTCTGTAGCAGGGCTGAATGCCACGGTAGAGGCCTGCGTCCGTGATGCGCCGGAACAATACCAATGGAGCTATAAGCGGTTTAAGCGTTGCCCGCAGCTTGGTTTAAATATATATAACGGGCACCTCTAAATTGCCTTTTTACCCGATAGCGGCGTCAGCTCCGCACTCAACTCCTCATGTAGCCCTTGTACACTCGGCTTTGGCTTTCTGCTTCTCTCTACCTTCTCCATCCATGGAGTCGTGCGGGTTTCCGTGCGGTGCTTCTTTGCTCTCGAATAAAAATTCTGATTTTTAGAGATGCCCTAACGCTAACCAGCCTGAGCGCTTTTGCTTGGGTTGCCTCTGATTAATTTCGGAGAAACTTATCTTTATTCACACTATCCAGATCACTCTGCATGAATCCTTAATAAATATGCGCCTATCTAAAAGAAACATAATTTTATTTTTTTGAATATTAGTGTGGAGCACTTACTTTTCAGCGTCTATTCTTTTATTAGCCAGCAGAACAGTGTGTTTTGGTGTCTGTTTGGCTTGGAGCAGTTTTATAATTTTCTGATTGCTGAATAACTGAGAGATACGCAATGCCCATAAGCGCAGAAACAAGTAACGATGGTAAAAGTGTCACTATCGCCATTTCCGGACAATTTGATTTTAATGTTGTTCAGGAGTTTAGAAACACTTACATGAATATCGATACAGGGCAATCACATGTTGTTCTGGATATGCGGGAAGCTGAGTATATGGATAGCTCTGCATTAGGTATGTTGTTAAACATGAAGAAACACCTTGGCGTGGGGGATAACAGTATCCGGATTGTTAATTGCCGCCCGCAAGTTAAAAAAATTCTGGATATTTCTCGTTTCGATAAAAAATTTCAGATCGATTAAACACTTTGATTCAAACAACAAGAACAACTGAATAGTATTTAAGCTAAGAAGGATGTGTGATGCGTGTATTGCTTGTAGATGACATGGCGGTTAATAGAAAGCTGCTGCGCTGGATGCTACAAGAAGATGAGCACGAGACCATTGAAGCCAGCAACGGTGAGGAGGCTGTCGCGTTATTTGAAAGCGAGCAGCCAGACCTCGTGTTGCTCGACGTTATCATGCCGGTGATGGATGGTTATGAAACGGCACGTGTAATAAAACAGAAGGCGGGTGAGCGTTATGTCCCGATCATTTTTCTTACCGCTATCAGCGATGATGATGCCTTAGCAAAATGTCTTGCAAGCGGCGGTGATGATTTTTTAACAAAACCCTTTAATGAATTAATATTACAAGCAAAGATTAAGGCACATAGCCGTATTCAAGAGCTCAGTGATCAGCTTAATGAGAAAAATAAAACGCTGATGTACTACCAGGAACAAACTCAGCGCGAGCATGAAATTGTTGAGCACGTGTTCAACAATGCCCTGAGTGAAAGCTTTCTCGACTCGGGCAATCTTGATTACTATATGTCTCCAATGTCTGCTTTTAACGGCGACGTGATGCTTTCAGCGGCAAGCCCCAGTGGTGGGCTTTATGTCATGCTAGGGGATTTTACCGGTCACGGTTTATCTGCGGCAATAGGTGCTTTACCGGTTTCTCGTGTATTTTTTGCCATGACAAAAGTCGGTGCTTCAATTGGCGATATAGCCGCGGAGATGAACAAGAATTTGCTCAACCTCCTTCCTGACTATATGTTTTGCGCCGCCACTATTACTGAAATTAACGAGACGGGCGAAGAGCTGGTAATGTGGTGCGGTGGATTACCCGATGCAGTTATTACAAAGCCCAGCGGTGATGTTGACCGTTTTGTAACGTCCATGCATATGCCCCTTGGTGCCCTGGATGAGTATGAGTTTGAGAGGGACGTATATACCCTTAAAATGTCCCAGGGTTCACGGCTTTTTCTTCACTCTGACGGAATGATTGAATCGACCAATAAACATGGAGAGATGTTTGGCGAAGAGCGCTTTCATGCTTTATTTCAAGAGAAATCTGTCTTGGCATCTTCAAATAAAGTAAAAAGTATTATCGAGCATTTTAACGAGTATGTTGGCTCAGGCGACGAGCAGGACGATGATATTTCCCTGGTTGCTTTGGAGTGTAAGCCGGTTAAAGGCGTGCTTATTGATGATAAGAAAGATGGCGACATCTTAACGAATTCACCTTCATGGAAAGTGCGCTTTGAGATATCTCCAGAGCAAATGCGAGCGGGGGATCCTCCTTCTGATATCCTGAATATGCTGGGATCTTCTGCAGGCCTGGCCTCACACAAGGATTACCTTCATACCATTATCACCGAACTATATCTCAATGCCCTGGAGCATGGAGTGCTGAACCTGCCATCCAGCCTTAAAAGTGAAGAGGATGGGTTTTTAGCATTTCAGGCCGAGAAGGAAAGCCGTTTGGAATGCCTTGCTGACGGTAAAATAGTGGCTGTTTTATCCTTGGTGAACCTAGAGGATCGCCCCGGAGTAAAAATTTGGATTCAGGATAGCGGCCAGGGCTTTGAGTACCAATCAATTGAAGCGGCTAATGATGATGACTGTTTTGGTCGAGGTCTCATGTTGATTAGATCGTTATGTGATGACAGGCTTAGCTTTAAAGACGGTGGAAGAGTGGTTGAGGCTATTTATTCGCTGTGATTTTTAGCCCACTCTTTTCAATTCACTTTATTATTTTTGCTCTATAGATTCTTTCCCAGCTTCTCCGATAGCAATATGCCCTCCTGAAAACCTCGTAACGGCGCCTTAAAACATTGTTTGGCGCCTTTCCCATTGGCACTACTTATTAAAAGCGCTAAACTCCGCTAGCCCAAACATCAAACGACCGTTTGAATTTGTGCTCTAGGGGGTACCCCAGGGTTCCCTTAAACAAAAAGCTGAGGAAAAAACCATGTCCGAGCAAGCAAAATTATTTGATCTCACGCTCACCGAAGAGCAGAGAATCACCCGAGAAATGATGAAAAAATTCTCCGAGGTACAACTTAGAGCAATTTCTCGTGATGCAGATGAAGCTGGGGAAGCGCCAGAAGGTTTCTATAATAAAACCATGGAGTTAGGCCTCAGCTTGATTCCTATTCCAGAAGAGGTGGGTGGTGCAGGCATACCTCGCTCCCCTGTTTCTAATATGCTTAACGCAGAAGACCTTGGTAAAGGCGATATGTCTTTGGCACTTGGTGCTGTAACGCCGCTGGCATTTATTAATACGGTTATTGATAACGGTACTAAAGAACAGCAAGAGGCCTTCCTGTCTCCTTTTATTGCTGAAGAGTTTGTTCCTGCAACCATTGCACTGATGGAGCCTCGTGCTACTTTTGAACCAAGTGAGCTGCAAACAAGCGCCGTAAAAGAAGGCGATGTTTATGTAATTAATGGCGTTAAATCCATGGTGTTGCTGGGTGACAGTGCCCAACAGATTCTGGTTATTGCAGAGGAAAATGGTACTGCAGCAGGCTATGTTGTGCCAGCAGGTACGGAAGGCCTGGGCATTGAGAACGAAAAAAATATGGGTTTACACGCTGTAAATACCAGCAAAGTGACTTTGGACAACGTAAAAGTCCCAGTTATTAACAAGCTGGGTAGCGAAGAGCAGCCTTTTGACTTAGAACGCTTGCTAGATCTTAGTCGTCTTGGTGTTTGTGCGATGTCTTTGGGTTGTGCAGAAGCGATGCTTGAATACGTGACGGAATATGTTAACGAGCGCGTTGCCTTTGGCGAGCCTATTTCTCATCGTCAATCTGTTGCGTTTATGGTGGCCAATATTGCTATTGAATTAGAAGCCATGCGCTTGATGGTTTACCGCGCCGCTTCCCGTGCCGAGCAAGGCCTTGATTTTCACCGTGAGGCTTACTTAGCCCAAGTGATTTGTGCTGAAAAAGCGATGGAAATTGGTAATAACGGCGTTCAGTTATTAGGTGGCCATGGTTTTATCCGCGAGCATATGGTTGAACTTTGGTATCGCAACTTGCGCTCTGTAGGTGTTCTGGAAGGCGCCGCCTGCATCTAGGCGTTTAGCCTGAGCAGGTAAGAACAAAGCCATTAATAAACGAATTTGAAGGGTTAATATTATGATTAATTTAGAAATTTCTCCAGGTCACCAGAATCTCAGTAATATGATTAATGGGATGGCAAAAAGTATGATCCGTCCCTTGTCTCGTAAGTACGATATCAAGGAACATGAAAAAGCTGTAGAGCTTGAAAACCTTGCCAAGATGATGGAAAAAATGGGCGGCGGTGGCCTAGGTGGTGGGGATAAGAAAGATAAAAAAGAGGCAAGTGGCGCTCCAGAAATAAAAAATGGCATGCAAATGTTAGGCGTTATCGGTGCAATGGAAATGTGTTGGGCATGCACCGGCCTAACTTTAGCAATTCCAGGAATGGGTTTGGGTAACGCAGCTATTGATGCTGTTGCCTCCGACGAACAAAAAGAACGCTTTGGTAAAGTTTTTGCTGCAATGGCAATTACTGAGCCAGGTACCGGTTCTGACTCGGCAAATGTTTGCACCACTGCCGAAGCTGATGGCGATGAATGGGTTATTAACGGTGAAAAAATATTCGTAACAGATGGCGGTCAATGTACTCATGTTGTTGTTTGGGCAACACTAGACAAGTCTGTTGGTAAGGCGGCTATAAAATCCTTTGTTGTACCAAAAGATGCGCCCGGCCTTGAAGTAGTTCGTCTGGAAAAGAAGATGGGTATTCGCGCCTCTGATACAGCAGCGATCACCTTTACTAACTGCCGCATTCCCAGAGATAACATCCTCGGTGATGCCACCATCGCGAGAACTGCTGAAGAGCGTAAGAAAGCCTTCGGTGGCGTGATGCAAACGTTTGACAATACCCGCCCAGCAGTGGGTGCAATGGCGAACGGTGTAGCACGAGCTGCTCTGGATATGACCCGTGAAATTCTTGAAAAAGAAGGTGTTAGCTTGGACTACGGCAAACGTCGCTGGAACAGCTCAGCCCTGCAGGCCGAGTTCTACAACATGGAAGCAGATTACGAAGCCGCACGTTTGTTAATCTTAAAAGCTGCCTGGTTGGCAGATAATAAGACGCCAAACTCCAAAGAAGCCTCTATGTGTAAAGCAAAATCTGGTCGAGTAGGTAGCTACATTACTTTGCGTTGTGTAGAGATTTGCAGCAGCCTTGGTTATGGCGAAGAATACCTGTTGGAGAAGTTTGCGCGTGACTCGAAGATTCTTGATATTTTTGAAGGAACACAGCAGATTCAGCAGTTGATTGTTGCGCGTCATCAGCTAGGCTTGAGCTCTCGCGAACTCAAATAATGGGCTTTTGATCTTTAGTAAAGTCTTGCTTCGGCAACTCTGAAAACCCAGCCAAATGGCTGGGTTTTTTTTAAAAAAGAATTAACCGGGAGAGCTATAAATACTAAGGAATTTAGCAAAACTATCTGTTGCGATGAAACATGAGTGGCTTTTGATATAGCCTATTTGTTATGCAGCGAGGAGGTGCCCAGCTTATTCTCCAAGGGTGGAACTCGAGTCATTGCTTTATTAATTAGTTGATCTAGAATGGCTTATGTACGAGAAGTAATCATACTTTTAGACTTACTAGGGGATAAAAAAATGGACAAGTCAAAAACAGCACCTTCTCTTTCTAAACGACAATTTTTAGGGGCAGCTGTAGCTGCATCGGCAGTCAGTATTAGCCCAAGTTTGATGGCGGGTAATCAACATGGCCACCATAAGGCTTCATATTCCAAAGCTGTCGTTAAGGCGGCCGAAGATTGTGTGAGTGTCGGCCAAGCCTGTAAGGCGCATATCTATCAGACACTGAAATCTAAGGATCTAAGTCTTGCCGAGTGTTTAATGTTGGTGAGGGATACCATCGCAGCGTGTGCAACGTTGGTTGAAATTGTTACCAATGGTTCAGTTCATAGTAAGGCAATGGCAAAAGTTTGCATTTCAATTTGTAAGGATTGCCGGGATGAGTGTAATAAACATGTATCTAAGCACAAGATTTGCAAAGATATGGCGGATAGCTGCGACGATACAATCGACGCTTGCTTGAAATATATAGGCTAAATTTTATTAGTTGTGTATTAGAAGAAGATAGTATTTGAAATTTATTCCCTCCACATTGGCTAGTCGATGTGGAGGGGGTTTAATAGATATCAGCCAGTTGAATTATTATTTCCGAATGAACCCGCTACACAAATGCTGGGATGATTAAGCGAGATATTTCTTTAAACAGTCGGTTTCCCTGTTCATCATACAGAAAAAGAAAATATGCTGTCGGGGGGCATAAAATAGATGGTTAAAAATTGCGCTTCCCAACGTGTGCCATCTGCACGTATTTTTACTACAATGGCTTAGCCCTGACTCAGATAGCGGAAAAGTTTCAATCACCACAGCCAGCTTTGTATCGGCTGAGCATTGTTTTATTGTAAAGTTTGTTCCGCACGCCCTCCTTTCTAGCTCGACCATATTTGATAGCAGTGATAACGTTCTTAGGATTGCTGTTCCCACTCGGTGGAATAGCGGGCTATAGGGCTCACTTTTCCATTCCTGTGTTTTGAATGTGTATGGGTGACAACTGAGCCTCGCTCAGGGAGTCTCAAGCTCTTTTTTAGCTAATATGGTCAAAAAATTTGGAGCTGAAGCGGGTGCTGATTCTATTAGCTGGTACGGTTAACTGTAGTTTTAGGTTTATGCTATTATTTTGTAATTATAATAAAAATATGAGCTGTTTTTGATGTTAAAAATCCTTTCTTTTCTTGTGTTAACTTACTTCTTTTACCTGGGTTTTATGATGCTTTACTTCGAGCTGAAGACACGGGGAGATAACTATTTCGCCTTGCCTTTGGCTGAACGCCGTCGCTTGCGCACAAAGATACAAAAGCATGGCCGATTTATTTACCCGTTTTTTGTTTTGGTAGCCAAGGTCTTTCGTTTGTCGACACCTCCTTTGATGCGTTATAAGGGCGTTACTGGCCCATTTATGATGTCCAGTAAAAAGTCTTATCGGTTCACTAAAAATTACCAACCACAATCGAATGATATTTTCGTTGCCACGCAGATGAAGTGTGGCACCACCTGGATGCAGCAGGTGGTGTTTGAAGTATTGCATCGGGGCGAGGGTGATTTAAGTGATAATGGTTATCGCCATATGTATGCGCTGAGTCCGTGGATTGAAACTACCCCTACATCCAGCGTGCCTTTCGAGAGAGCGCCTTTGGTGGGTGAGAAAAACAGCCGCATTATCAAAACGCATATGCCTGCTGAGTTATGCCCGTATAATGAAAAGGCGAAATATATTTATGTCACCCGCCATCCAGTGAGTTGTTTTGCCAGTTGCCTCGATTTTATTCATTTACTTGCCGGCCCAGCAGTTCCTAATCGCGAAAATATGCTCAAGTGGTATTGCAGTGATGACATGTTTTGGCGCTCATGGCCTGATCATGTTGAAGGCTGGTGGCGCAGGGCTGAGTCACACCAAAATGTTTTATTTGTTCATTATGAATCCATGAAAAACGATCTTCCTACGGTGGTCAATAAGGTCGCTGAGTTCCTTGAGATGGATTTATGTTCGGAGGAAATTAATAAAGTGGTGAATCGTTGTTCCTTTGAATATATGAAAGAGCATGAAGAGCACTTTTCCATGTTCTCTCCCAATGTGTTTTCTGAGTCCTTAAAGTCAGTTCGTTTTATGCAGGCTGGCACCCTTGATCGTTACAAGGATGTCAGTAATGAAGAATTCAAAACTATTATGGATTTTTGTCACACCCGTTTAAAAGCAGCGCATTACCCCTTGGATCGATATTACCCCGACGCCCAGGCGCTTTCTGATGACATTGAGCCTGTTGATGCCCATGCGGTGAGGATGAACAACGTGATATGATTGCCGCTTGTTAATCTTCGATTTACGAGCCATTTGAATACTCTCCCAGACCTTCCCATTCAGGCTGTGCTGGCCGATATTGTGTCAGCATTGTCATCCAATAATCAGCTTGTTCTTGAGGCGCCGCCTGGTGCCGGTAAAACCACGCTTGTCCCTCTGGCTTTGCTTGAACAGCCCTGGTTGGCTGATCAAAAAATCATTGTGCTTCAGCCACGGCGCATGGCTGCACGCTCTACGGCAACACGTATGGCTTCGCTTCTTGGTGAGAAAGTAGGGCAACGTGTGGGTTATCGTGTGCGGATGGAAAGCCGCATTTCCCAGCAGACAAAAATTGAAGTGGTAACGGAGGGCGTGCTCACGCGGATGTTGTTGGATGACCCCGCACTCGAAGGTGTTGGTCTGGTAGTGTTTGATGAATTTCACGAGCGTCACCTGGAATCGGATGTGGGTTTAGCGTTTTGCTTGCAAGGGCGGATGCTTTTTCGTGAAGAGATCAACCCGCTGAAAATTCTTTTAATGTCCGCCACCCTTGATGGGGCCAAACTGGCGGGTTTTCTTGATTCCTCCCCCTTGGTACGCAGTGAAGGGAAAATGTACCCCGTGAGCCTGGAATTCGGGGCGAGTCCAGCCGTGGGGCAGCCTGTTATTGAAGCGGTGGCGCGCACCATTCTCGATGCGCTTAAACAACATAGCGGTAGTGTATTGGTCTTTTTGCCGGGTCAGGGCGAAATCCAAAGGGTTAAAGAACAACTTGAAAATCGTCTAGCAGACGAACTCAAAACAACAACGGACATTTATCCACTTTATGGTGCCTTGCCCTTGGAAGAGCAGCAGCGTGCTATTGAACAATGCAGCGACAATAAGCGGAAGGTGGTTCTCAGTACCGATATTGCGGAAACCAGCTTAACCATCGAAGGCATTACCGTCGTGGTGGATAGTGGCCTAAAGCGAGTGGCGGAATTTGACCCGAATAATGGTATGAGTCGTTTGCATACACGCCGTATTTCCCACGCATCCAGTGTGCAGCGAATGGGGCGGGCGGGGCGGCTATCGGAAGGGGTTTGCTATCGTCTTTGGAGTGAAAGTGAACAAAAAACGCTGCAGCCTTATGACTCCCCAGAGATTCTTCAAGCAGACCTGTGCCCGCTCGTGTTACAGCTATTGAGCTGGGGAGTTGCTGACCCGCAAGAGCTGGATTGGCTCGATCCTCCCCCCAGCGGGCCATTTAACCAAGCGCTGGACTTATTGTGCACACTGGGTGCTGTGTCGAAGAATAAAGAAACAAATCAGCCAATATTGACGAGTCACGGTAAGACCATGGCGTCTTTGGCCTTGCATCCCCGCTTGGCGCATATGCTGTTGTGTTCTGCCAGGCAAGGTTTGGCAGAGGAAGGCGCTTTGCTTGCGGCCTTGCTTGCCGAAAGAGACCCGCTTCGACAGCAGGGCAGCGATCTTTTTTTTCGTATGCAGATACTCAAAGCGGAGACTCCCTGTGCGCCCAAGCACCGTGGTTGGGTGAAGCGAGTTAAGCGGCAGGCCGAGATTTATCTTCGTCAAGTTAAGGCAAAACAAGGCCTAGAGGCTTGCAACATCCATCACTCTGATGCGCTGGGTTATCTCGTTGCCTGTGCATTCCCAGATCGAATTGCCAAACGCCGAGCTGGAATGAACGCTTCCCTATGGCAGCTTAGTGGCGGCTCAGGTGTCGAGCTAGCGGAAGAAGATACTCTCGCGCAAGAAGACTGGCTAGCCGTGGCGGAAGTTGGAGGAATGGTGGATAGAAGCCGGCAAGGTCGAGCTGCCAAACGGGATAGAGTTTATCTTGCGGCGCATTTAAACCCAGCCTTATTCTCTGACCAACTATCAGACTTGCTTGTGTCTCGAGAAGTGGTGGAGTGGGATAAACGTACGGAACGATTTATAGCAGAAGAGCAGCGTTGCATTGGTAAGTTGATTGTTCAAAAACAAAGCTTGAAAGAGCTGCCGCTAGAAGCGAAACGGACGGCTCTCATTGACGTAATCAGGCAGCGCGGTACGGAATTTCTGCCATGGACTGATAATCTGCGGCAATGGCAGGCGCGGGTGAACTTGGTTTATCAATATCTCGAAGAAAAGCACGAATGGCCCGACCTTTCCGAGCAAGCCTTGCTGGGTTCACTGGAAACATGGCTAGGGCCATACTTGAATGATGTGAATTCGATGAAGGACATCAGCAAGCTAGATTTGTCATCCATTTTGAAAGCCTTGCTGCCCTGGTCGTTGTCGCAGCAGCTGGAAAGCCTGGCACCTGTCGTTTACCGCGCCCCAAGTGGCTCAAATATCTCCATCGATTATCTTCAGTTTCCGCCAGTTCTCGCGGTAAAACTACAGGCAATGTTTGGCTGCGCTGAAACCCCGAGCATTATTAATGGTAGAGTTAAGCTGCTTGTGCATTTGCTGTCACCAGCAAGGCGCCCATTGCAGGTCACGCAAGACTTGGCTGGGTTTTGGGGGAGCAGCTACAACGAGGTGAAAAAAGAGTTAAAGGGGCGTTATCCCAAACACCCCTGGCCAGATGACCCCATGAGTGCCGTGGCGACAAATAGAGTAAAACCTCGGCGCTGATTTATTCCGAGAAGCCCAAACTGATTAGTTCCCGTTTTCGTAAATGACCGAGCTTTTAGCATGACACCGATCCAGTTAAATATTTTTGCCAGCCGTGTTGAATCTATTTGTGATGAGATGGGTGAAATCCTCAAACGCACAGCGCTTTCTTCTAATATAAAGGATCGCTTGGATTACTCCTGCGCATTGTTTGACGCAAAAGGGCGACTCTTCGCACAAGCGGCACATATACCCGTGCATCTCGGTAGTATGGCTTTTGCCATGGAAAAAATAGTCAGCAGTGTCGAGTGGGCCCCTGGTGATATGGTGATGCTGAATGACCCTTTCTTAGGCGGAACGCACCTACCTGATATTACCTTTATTGCGCCGCTTTTTATTGCGCATGGGCCTAAACAGCAATTAAAGGCCTTTGTGGTAAACCGTGCCCACCATGCGAATATCGGTGCTTCTTCGCCGGGCTCCATGCCTCTTTCTACCACGCTGGAGGCGGAAGGCATTATTATTCCGCCTACACATATTGTGAAAAATAGTCGACTGAATGAAGCGCGCTTGCTGGAAATGTTCTGTGAGAAAGATTCTATTGAGGCGGGGGCGCGTCTACATATACTGGGTGATTTTACGGCCCAGGTCAGCGCTAATCGTGCGGGGTGTAGCGGCCTTGCAACGCTGATAGATAACATGGGGGCGGAAGATTTTGAAAGCGGGGTGAGGGCGCTAAATGATTACGGTCGCCGCCTTGCTGAGCACACCTTGTCCGCTATCCCCGATGGCACCTATCGTTTTACCGACTACATGGATGACGATGGTTATGGACACACAGATATCCCCATACAATGTGAGCTAAGAGTTAGGGCATCGTCTGTGATACTTGATTTTAACGGCACGGCTGAACAGGTTGCGGGCAACATTAACTGCCCCATGTCGGTGGCAGCGGCCGCGGTTTATTATGTCTTTCGATGTTTGATGCCTCCCCAGACACCCGCCTGTTATGGCACTTTTTCAGCCATTACCTTGGAAGTGCCGGAGGGCTGCTTGTTGAATGCTGATCGGCCAGCAGCTGTGGCTTCGGGCAATGTGGAAACCAGTACCCGCGTTGTGGATGTCGTGCTGGGGGCCTTGGCCCAAGTGTTGCCAGAACGTATACCCGCAGCAAGCCAGGGCAGTATGAATAATATCGCCATGGGAGCAAGGGGCCCCCAGCCTTGGGATTATTATGAAACCCTGGCCGGGGGCACCGGCGCTAGCGCAAGTGGCTCAGGCCTTTCTGCACTGCATAGCCATATGACGAATACTCTCAATACCCCCGTCGAAAGTCTCGAAATGCACTACCCTCTGATGATTGATCGCTACGCCATTCGTGCCGGCTCAGGTGGGAAGGGGGAACTTAGGGGTGGAGATGGTTTGATACGCTCCTATCGCTTTTTGCGAGACACCGATGTGACTTTGCTTACTGAGCGTCGTCGTCGCAGCCCCTGGGGCTTAAAGGGCGGTCAAAGTGGGGCGGCAGGTCTAAATACTCTCAACGGCCAAGCGCTGGCTGGTAAGTGTCAATTCTCAGCCAAAACAGGCGACGTACTGAGCATTCAAACCCCAGGTGGGGGTGGATGGGGTGAATCCACAGAAAGTTAATGGTTAGAAAAACTCAAAGATCGTATAAAATACGCCAGGTGAGGGCGTGTAACGCCCAATTTTGGCATCGTGCCATCTAAAAGGCAGAGCTTTCTGTCACTTTTTTCAGTAATAAAGAGGTAATTATGGACATCATGCAAGTGATTGAAGATCAAGTTAAAGGCAATCAGGTCATCCTTTATATGAAGGGTACGCCTCAATTTCCTCAGTGTGGGTTTTCTGCTCGGGTTGTTGAAACATTAACGCCCTATGGTGTCCCCTTCGCTTACGTCAATATTCTCGAGCATCCAGATATTCGTGCAAACCTGCCAAAATATGCAAACTGGCCTACATTTCCGCAGTTATGGGTAAAAGGTGAGCTTGTTGGTGGTTGTGACATCATTATCGAAATGGCACAAAAGGGTGAGCTTGAACCGATTGTTAAAGAAGCTGGCGGAGAAGCTGCTGCAGAGTAAGTGTAAACCACTAAATGCGTGCTTTTTTTCCAAGCCATCAGGTGGTAATGTTTCCACCTGAAATAAAATCAGATTGAATTTGAGCATCACATTGGCTTGCTGTGAAAAACATAGCCGCTTTCTGTGAAATATTTTCTGTACCGAACTTAAACAAAAGGAGAAACCCTTATGGGCGTACTAGTAGGAAAACAAGCACCTGACTTCACAGCTGCTGCCGTAAAAGCGAATGGCGAGATTGTTGATACGTTGACAATGTCTGCTGAAATCAGTGGAAAATATGGATTGCTTATCTTCTACCCACTTGATTTTACTTTCGTTTGCCCATCTGAGCTGATTGCTTTGGATCATCGTATCGAGCAATTCAAAGCCTTGGATGTTGAAGTATTGGGTATTTCTATCGACTCACAGTTCACCCATAACGCATGGCGTAATACCCCTGTCGAGAACGGTGGTATCGGGCCGTTGGGTTACACCCTAGTAGCTGACACAACACACGAAATCTGCCAGGCTTATGATGTAGAAGCCGAAGGCGGCGTGGCGTTTCGCGGCGCGTTCCTTATCGATAAGGATGGCCTTGTACGCTCTCAAATCGTTAACGATCTACCATTAGGCCGTAATATGGATGAGCTGCTGCGTTTAGTAGAAGCCCTTCAGTTCCACGAAGAGCACGGCGACGTTTGCCCAGCGGGCTGGCAGAAAGGTGACAAAGGTATGGATGCATCTCCTGACGGCGTTGCAAGCTACCTAGCCGATAACTCCGACAAGTTATAAGGCAGAGCACTTTACTGTACTAAAGTGTTAGATAAAAAAGGCAGCTTCGGCTGCCTTTTTTTGTGGGCGGAAGTAAAAAGGCGGCTAGTAGAGGCGCACGAAAGAATCCATCGAAAATGGCTAGACAGGGGTAATTTTTGACATCCAAGCCTGTGCTGCTTAGCTAAATTTGGTAGCTGAGCATTGCCTCCGTTCCCGCTAATAGAGGCTTGTAGGGAAAAAGCCTGTATTGAGCGAAGTGTTAAGTTTACATATATGTTTATACATATATAATGAAATCCATATATTTCGCTGAGTGGCAAATACGAAAACATTCTTAGCGGGAGCATAAGCCAAAAGGAAATATCCCACGCATGAATCCCGTTCAGTTCTATAAATGCCTATCAGACGAAACCAGGCTCCGTAGCCTTTTACTCATTGAGATGGAGGGCGAGCTATGTGTCTGCGAGCTAACAGAAGCTCTTGATGAGATACAGCCTAAAATTTCACGTCACTTGGCACAACTTCGAAAATATGCGCTGTTGCTTGATCGCAGGCAGAGGCAGTGGGTTTTTTATCGCATTAATCCAGCATTACCAGAGTGGGCAAAATTTGTTTTATCTTCCACTGCTGAAAATAACCAGGTTTTTTTGAGCGAGAACCTAAAGCGACTGAGAGCAATGGGTGAACGACCAGAGCGCGCTAAAGCCTGCTGTTAAATTTATAAAGGAAGTCATGGCACAAGTAAAAATATACGGAGTCTCTAACGTACTTTCAAAAAACAAGAGCTTAATTTCGAAAGCAATTCATGAGTCACTAATGGACGCTTTTGGTTTACCTGAAAACAAATTGTTTCAGCGCTTCATATCGCTAGATACAGGCGATTTTTTCTATCCATCAGATAGAACTGAAAGATACACAATAATAGAGTTGTCGATATTTGAGGGAAGGTCAGTAGAAGCAAAGAAGCAGCTTATTAATTTGCTGTTTCTAAAAATTAAAGAGTATGCCGATATTGAAGTGCAAGATATCGAGATAACTATTTTTGAAACGCCAATGTCCAATTGGGGTATTCGAGGAATGCCTGCTGACGAATTAGTATTAAATTACAAAGTTAAAGTTTGAACAAAACAATGCAAGTGCACTCAGCTTACAAAAGCTGCTCAGCAGTGGCATGTGGTTTCTTGCAGCCTGTTATCTGCGGCGTTAAAAACAAGGCGGCAAGCTATACCTGGCTTCATTGATGGCGTTATCAGTGCATTGAGAAAAACGCCGTAGATATATTCGTTTATTTTGAAAACACACTATTTGAGGTGAGCATGAGTATTAAAGTGGGTATTAATGGTTTTGGTCGTATGGGGCGTTTAACCATGCGTGTACTCCATAATTGGGATGATATTGAAATCATTCAAATTAACGATCCAGCAGGCGATGCTGCCACCTTGGCGCACCTGATTAATTTCGACTCTGTTCATGGGCGTTGGCATCATGAAGCCGAAAACGTTGGGGAAATGATGCTTATCGGTGATCAGCGTATCGCGTGTTCTCGCAATAAAGCCATTAACGAAACGGATTGGTCGGGCTGTGATTTAGTCATTGAAGCCAGCGGTAAAATGAAAACAAAAGCCTTGCTGCAAGCCTATCTTGATCAGGGCGTAAAACGGGTGGTGGTCAGCGCACCGGTAAAAGAAGAGGGTGTATTGAATGTGGTGATGGGTGTCAATCATCAAGATTTCAATAAAGAACAACATTCAATCGTCACGGCGGCATCCTGCACCACCAACTGCTTGGCCCCAGTTGTTAAAGTCATTCATGAAAAACTGGGCATCGTTCATGGTTCAATGACAACCATTCATGACATTACGAATACTCAAACCATTCTGGATGCACCCCATAAAGATTTACGACGGGCTCGCGCGTGTGGAATGAGCCTGATTCCAACGACCACCGGTTCCGCAACTGCCATCACCCATATTTTTCCAGAGCTGAAGGGTAAGTTAAATGGCCATGCCGTGCGCGTTCCCCTTGCGAATGCATCGTTAACTGACTGTGTATTTGAGGTGAGTCGAGCAACCACCGTCGATGAAGTAAATGGGCTGCTAAAAGATGCAGCAAATAATGAGTTGAAAGATATTCTTGGTTACGAAGAGCGCCCACTGGTATCCATTGATTATAAGACCGACCCGCGTTCTGGCATTGTTGATGCGCTTTCCACAATGGTTGTTAATGGCACTCAAATAAAACTTTATGTTTGGTATGACAATGAATGGGGCTATGCGAACCGAACCGCTGAATTAACGCGCTTAGTGGGGCGTTTAGATCAGGAGTAGGGCCCCCATGACCTGGTTCTCGCAGCTGTCTCCTGAAATCCGCCAATATATGGTGGTGACGGGGAACTACTGGGCATTTACTCTGACCGACGGCGCTCTGCGCATGTTGGTGGTATTGTATTTTCATGGGCTGGGCTACAGCCCCTTAAGTATCGCCATGCTGTTCGTTTTTTATGAGATCTTTGGTGTCGTTACTAATCTCGTTGGTGGTTGGTTAGGGGCTCGGTTTGGCATTAACAAAACCATGAATATTGGTTTGTTTCTACAAATTGTGGCGCTCGCAATGTTGCTGGTGCCCACTCCTCTGCTAACTGCTCCTTGGGTTATGGCTGCTCAAGCCGTGTCGGGTATTGCTAAAGACTTAAATAAGATGAGCGCGAAAAGCTCCATCAAACTGTTAGTTCCTTCGCATGCAGAAGGCCAGCTCTACAAGTGGATTGCGATACTCACTGGCTCGAAGAACGCACTGAAGGGCGCTGGGTTTTTCCTCGGTGGTGCCTTGTTAAGCCTGTTTGGATTTAAAGGCTCAGTAATGGGTATGGGGCTTGTTCTTGCCTTGGTCTGGATTTTTAGTTTGGTCAGCTTAAAGGCAGACCTGGGTAAAGCGAAGAACAAGCCGAAATTTACCGAGATTTTTTCTAAAAGTCGCGCGATTAACTACCTCTCAGCCGCTCGAATGTTTCTGTTTGGTTCGCGGGATGTTTGGTTTGTGGTGGCCTTGCCTGTCTACCTCGCAAGCTCTTTCGGTTGGGATTATTGGAATGTGGGAGCCTTTCTGGCCTTGTGGGTGATTGGCTATGGTTTTGTACAGGGTATCGCGCCAAAAATCACCGGTACCCAAAGTGGCCAAACCCCAGATGGTAGCTATGCACTCCGATGGGCACTGGCACTTGGCATTTTACCCTTAGGCATTGCTTTCTCTCTCACCTATGAGTGGCATGAGGCAGAAGTTCTCCTGATGGGCTTGCTCATATTTGGTGCTTTGTTTGCGGTGAATTCATCGCTACACAGCTACCTTATCGTGAGTTACGCAGGTGAAGATAAGGTCTCTCTGGATGTTGGGTTTTATTACATGGCCAACGCAATGGGTAGATTAATTGGCACCGTGTTATCTGGCTGGTTATTTCAAGATTACGGCTTAGTAGCTTGTCTTTGGGTATCGGCGTTGTTTATTGGATTTACAGCGCTGATATCGATGGGACTTCCTAGGCACAAAGAGGTAGGGCGGTGACAAAGTGTTCGAGTAAAGTCAGTCTAATCCTCCCCCGATTTGACGCACACTCTTTAGTGGGGAGGTGAATTTATAAATTTAACAGAACAAGAATAAAGCTATGTTAATTTTCCAAAAAAAGAATCCACCTTCTTCACACTGAATATTTAATTCCCGAAGGTCGGCTTTATGAAAAAGTTAAAAATATCCAGCGTTATCCAGGTAGTGCAAAGTCGTTTTTATTTTTTTTGTGAGTGCTGTTGCGCCCTTCGTTTATGCAAGTGGCCCGGACTGTGATGCCCCCGGTACGGTGGTTTACGGCACGTCAGATGTCGATATGGATGGCTTTTTTATAGGTGCGAACGGATGCCTGTATGATCCGGGTTTTGTTTTGTCCGATGATGTTCCGGTAGTGGGGGGCGAGTATCGCTTGCGCAGGTCAGGCACGAAACGACGCTCAGGCTTTTCTTCGCAACCGCTTTAATTCAGACACGATGGGCTAGGGGCGCTAACAGTTGAAGTGAAATTGAGAATAATAGGCCAATTTTTGAATTTATTGGCATTTGAACTTGACTCGAACTTTATTACAAGACGATCAATGGGCACATATAGAGTGTTGTCTGGTATGTAGTGGCATAGTTAGTTTGGTCAGCCTAATCGTTAATGCCGCCTGGTAAATAGTACAATAACGGCGATTTAGAAATTATAGTAGTAACCCAGATTAACAAAGAAAATCTGGAAGGTGTCACTACCATCAAATCGGTTCTCAGTGTCGTATAGACTTGCACCGATTTCAAAGTCAAACGAGTGGGATTTTCTGTAATCATATTTTGCTCTGAATACAGGCTTGAGAATCATTTGATTTCGACTATCGTCGTATTTTCTCATCTGAATCGCGAATTTTGGGTATAAGCGCCACAAGTCAGACAAAGGATAGCGTAATTGAGCGTTTGCCGAGTAGAGTTTGGATGTTGAAAGATTTCCATAAGTCACTCCTAGCAAAGTTGTATCGTAGGTAGAAAATAGCCCCTTTCCAACCAGTTGACTAGAAAAATAATACTCGCTTCCTGTTCCATTTACGGCTGCTACCCCGCCGGACGCGGGAGCACCGGAAAGACTTGAAACGGTAATAGTGCCATTTATATCAAAGGTTTTATTCAACGGGTGGCTAAGGTTCAAGCTGGTATATTGACTATCAAAGGTTCGATCCAGAGCAAGTTCTGTTATTTCATCAGCCGAAGTGAATGTTTCAGTAATATCTGTTATTGAATCAACTTGCTGTCCAATGAGGGCATTTCGGGTCGTGAGATAAGGACTTTTTCGGTAGTTGAGTGATAGGTTGGCAGTTGTACCACTCTCAAACAGATAGTAGCCGTTTAACAGAGCAGCATTTAATTCGGCGAAGTGAATATCGTAGTCAAGCAATCCAAATAGATTATAGTTTTGCTTAAAGTATCTGAACTCCCCTCCAAGCGCTCTGCGGTCAACCAGATCTTCTAGCCGATGCTCAATCACAAAGAGATTGAAATCCAGTGAATCGTTGTACGTGCCAAAATCAATATTGGCACCGAAAAAGTGACGGTCTGTATTTATAAAATCATCGTTTGGGCGGTCAACAGGATAACCCATTACTAAGTTAAGTGTCGCTATACTAGTGACCTGAGTAGACAGCTCGGCGCCGTCAAAACGACCGATAACACCGCCCTTGCTGGTTCGTTGTCTGCCCAGCTTTACTGAGTGGTTATTGACTCGGTCTTCAGCAAAAAAGTAGATATAACTGAACCGGCTCAGATCTTCTCTTCCATCATTTAGCAAGTTTTTATCAAAGCTGCCACGCAACCGAAAACTTGCTTCATATTTTGAACCTCGATAGCGGCTATTTAAATCAAGGTTGCTATAGAGTGACGATAAACTGGTTTCAGTATTCCCACTGTCTTCTCGATTGCTGGCAAAACGGTAGAACTGAGAAAAATTGCCAAAGGTGTCATAGCTGGAACCCTGTTTCTTGGATTTGGTTTTGCTACTTTTTAATGTCGGAGATGCCCGCTCCAGCGATAGTAAAGATGCCAGACGCTGCATGACTCGATAGGAGCCTTCTGACTTAGGGTATAACTTGAGGTAAGACTGATACTCCAGTTTGGCCCTTGCCTTTTTGCCTGAACGCTCAAGCGCAACGGCAAAGTACTCATGGGCCAGTTGTTTGTCTGCAAGGTTGTTACTATTCATCACGCGCTTAAATAACGTGATTGCGTTTGCATACTCCTTGTCGGTTAGCGCTTGTTGCGCCTGTGTCATTAGATTCTGTGTTGTTGGGTCGGGAGTGACTGAGGAGCTAACTGCTTTTGTGATGAGGGGAAGGCTTTTCCACTTTATTTCGATTTTTCGCGGCTTATTTTTTTGTGATACCGTCAATGATGTCTTGGTAGCAAATTCTAGCGTAATCAGAATATTGCTGGGGCTCACGGCCACAAAGTTAATCTCTTTGATATCATCATTTCTAACTGAACTGCTAAGATGCCTTAAAGCGGTTTTGTTAATGAGCTGATGCGCGGGCAGCGCTGAAAGCGGCTTGATAAGAATCGTATGCAGTTTTTTCGCTCCCTGGGCCACCCCGGAGAGCTGCTGTACTGGTAGGTTAAAATTAATAAACAGTGATTGGTTTAGCGAATCAAGGTCAATACTGCCAACCAAACCGTTAGCGGGTATCGTTCGGGCCTTATCTTTGATAGTTGGGGCTGGAGATGTCTGTTTGGGTAGGTCTTTAAAATCCATTACCAGCCGATGGCCATAATTTCCTGCTGGCCTCATTTTAAAAACCGGCGGATTCAACTCCGAAGTGCATAACCATTTAAGCTCTCAAGGGAGCCATGTGCTCAGCCAAAAAATTACCTAAAGATATCAAGCGGCTGATTCTACTTGAAAACTACAAAGCAGTGATCCCAAAACTCAAACCGTTAGCGAACAGCGGAAACCCAGAGGCACAGTTTCAAATAGGGTTGTTATACCTGCATGGTAGTGGAGTAAAAAAGAGTAAAAGAGAGGCGCTGTTCTGGTTCGAGAAAGCAGCCAGTGTGAACCATACAAAGGCCCTGTTTAATGCCGCCACCTTATTATTGAAACAAAATGGATCAGCACCCAAAGCGGAGCAGTATTTAAAACGGGCTGCCCAGCAGGGCCACAAAATGGCGGCAAATAAATTAAAGCAGTTAACAAGGCTCGATACAACTACCTATCAAAACGAATCAGGTAAAGAGCGCTTGTGGTACGCGGCCAAAAAAGGGGACCAGCAGGGAGTTCAGTCACTCATCAGTGGGGGCATTGATATCAATAGCCCAAACGGTTTGGGCCAAAATGCACTTACTATCGCCATTGATAATGGGCATGAAATATTAGTCACTTATTTAATTGCGAATGGGGCGAATACCAATGCTCAGGATTTGTTGGGCGAAACACCGCTGCATCGCGCGGTTAAAACCCACCAAGCCGACCTGTTAAAAGTGTTGTTAAAGAGCGCCAGGCTTGACATGAAAAACAAACAGGGGGTGACTCCACTATTTTTGGCAGTGATGCTCAATGATATGTTAGCCGCCACGTTATTGCTTGAGGCTGGGGCCGATGTAGATACTCAAAACAGCCAGCAGCAATCTGTATTTGCTCTGGCTAAAGCAAAAAATAATAAAAAAATAGTACGGTTGCTAACAAAGTTTGGCGCTGATGCCGCAACAAATGATCATAAAAAAATGATCAATAGCCGCTTAAATAATCTTCGGAAACAGTTGACGCAGCCCCAATATAAAGGATGGAGTGAGTTAATGCTGGCTTCTTGGCTTGGTGAAAAAAAATTGGTGAGCTGGCTTCTCGGCAATACGCCTTTTGATAGTCAGTACACAATAAAAGCCTACGAATTAGCATTGCAGGCTGGCCATAAAAGCACTGCCATGATATTGGCCCAGCGACTTGTTAGACGACCAATGAGTGAGACGGTTATTGTTACGCTTTTAACTCAAGCGCTTCAAGCTGATGCGCTTAACGTATTTAAAAAAGTATATCGAGAGGGCGTTGATCACTCCGCTGGCGCAATAAAGCGAGTAGGGCCACAATTGTTTTTTTCTTCTATTACGATGGATAAAGAAGCATTTACCCGCTATCTAATTGATCAGCAGGTTAATACTGACTTTATCGCAGAGGATGGGAGCACGAGCCTGATTAGGGCGTCAGTGCGACAAGCGAAGCTTGTCATAACTTGCAGGGTGAAAGTCCCTGTCGGGCAAGGCGTAGCCTGCCACCCGTATCGAGTCTTGCGCGTTGTGCGGAG
>Ga0209121_10000085_pt1 | contig 87573 bp, 90 predicted proteins | sample Cruoilmetagenom3_FD_187292 | JGI IMG/M metagenome (GOLD analysis project Ga0209121, IMG submission 187292) | Oil polluted marine microbial communities from Coal Oil Point, Santa Barbara, California, USA - Sample 3 (SPAdes) (version 2) | ecosystem: Environmental > Aquatic > Marine > Oil seeps ...
CGAGCGCTACGGTGTTTTCGACGTTTTCTGGCGCGGGCGTAATAGCGGCGCGCAAGCTCGGCGCGTTTTCTGCGAAAACCCAATTGCCAAAGACGATACCGAGTTCCAACAACAGGATGAACCCGATCGTCAGACCCAGCGGCAAATACCCTGCTACCGAACCGCGCAAGGAGGCAAAATCAACGTCCAGCATCATCACAACGAACAAGAATAGCACCGCGACAGCGCCGACATAAACGATCAGCATCAGCATGGCGATGAACTCTGCCCCAAGCAGAACGAACAAAGCCGCTGACGAGAAGAACGTCAAAATCAGCCACAAAACCGAGTGGACCGGATTGCGTGACAGCACCACAAAAACTGCGGACGCCACTGCGGTGAACGCAAATAGGTAAAATGACAAGGTCGCTATGACCATAATCTGTCCCTTCCTTCATCCCGCTTCAAGCGGTGTTATTTGCCCTTAACGGTAGGGCGCATCCAGTTCGATATTACGTGCGATCTCGGCTTCCCAGCGGGCACCGTTGTCGAGCAGTTTTTCTTTATTATAGAAAAGCTCTTCGCGTGTTTCGGTCGCATATTCAAAATTCGGGCCTTCAACGATGGCATCCACGGGACAAGCTTCCTGACAGAAACCGCAGTAAATGCATTTCGTCATGTCGATGTCATAGCGCGTAGTCCGGCGAGAGCCGTCTTCGCGCGGTTCGGCATCAATCGTGATCGCCTGCGCAGGGCAAATCGCTTCGCACAATTTACAGGCAATGCAACGCTCTTCGCCGTTCGGATACCGTCGCAACGCATGCTCCCCACGGAAACGAGGACTCAGCGCGCCCTTCTCGTGCGGGTAGTTGATCGTGTACTTGGGTTTGACGAAATACTTCATCCCCAAAGCAAAACCACTCAGGAAATCCTTAAGCAGGAAGTTTTTGATTACGCGGTCTAGAGTTACAGCCATCAGATCAGCCCCCCACAGCCCAGCGGGCATAGCCCGGGACACCATATTGCGCGAACGCAGCTACAATCACGACCCAGCCGAGCGATAGTGGCAGGAAGACTTTCCAGCCAAGGCGCATCAACTGATCGTAGCGATACCGTGGAACCAGAGCCTTCACCATCGAGAAGAGGAAGAAGAACACGGCCATTTTACCAACGAACCACAAGATACCGTCTGGTAGGCCCGGGATTGGTGACAACCAGCCACCGAAAAACAGGATGGTCATCATGGCGGTCATGAACACCAGCGCCATCAGCTCGCCGATCATATAAAGCAGGAACGGAGTCGAGGAATACTCGACCTGATAGCCTGCTACGAGTTCGGATTCAGCTTCGGGAAGGTCGAACGGAGGGCGGTTGGTCTCAGCCAAGGCCGATACGAAGAACAGCCAAACCATCGGTAAATGCGGCAACCAGTACCAGCTAAGCATGCCATAATTACCATCCTGTGCCCTAACGACATCCGACAGATTCAACGATCCGGTCGAAAGAAGTACGCCGACTATAATCAGACCGATCGATACTTCGTAGGAAATCATCTGCGCCGCCGATCGCAACGCCCCCAAGAAGGCGTATTTCGAGTTCGACGCCCATCCACCCATAATCACGCCGTATACCTCGAAAGAGGAAATCGCGAAGATATAGAGGATACCAACGTTGATATCCGAAACGACCCAACCTTCGTTGAACGGAATAACGGCCCAAACGACCACGGCCATGATGAACGTAATCATCGGCGCGAGGAAAAAGACGACTTTGTCAGCGCCCGACGGGACGATGACTTCTTTAGCGATATATTTGATGAAATCCGCGAAGGACTGTAAAAGACCAAACACACCAACGATATTCGGACCTTTGCGCATCTGTACAGCGGCCCAGATCTTCCGGTCGCCGTACATAAGGAACGCTAGCGCGACGAGGATCAGGACAACTACCAGCAGACATTGGGCAAGAATGACCAGAAATGTTCCGAAGTAGAGGCCGAATGTATCGATCATAAATTCCATATCGTTACTCCGCCGCCATTGGTTTTTGGCTTGTAGCCATTTGACTTAGCTCCGCCATTACGCTTGAAGCGCGTGCAATCGGGTTGGTTTGATAAAAGTTTGCAACTGCATTCGTAAACGCGCCAGATCCGAGCGGTTTTGGCGCGGCGGCCTTCCACTCGTTTACCGGAACCTCGTCAATCGCGGCGAGATGCGGGAACTCTGTAAACATCGCTGCCCTTAGTTCGTTGAGCGAATTATATGGTAAGGTTTTGCCCAATTCCGCAGACAACGCACGAAGGATCGCCCAGTTTTCCCGCGCATCGCCCGGCGCGAAACCGGCACGTTGCGCCAACTGTGGGCGCCCTTCGGTGTTAACAAAAATTCCGGACTCCTCAGTGTAAGCGGCCGCAGGAAGAATAACGTCAGCGCGATGCGCCCCGCGATCGCCGTGGCTACCTTGGTAGATAACGAATGGACCAGCATCAATATCCAGCTCGTCTGCACCAAGGTTATAAATCACTTCGGCCTTATCAAGCGCGTTGATCATGCCACCTTCGGTCGTGAATCCAACATCCATGCCACCAACACGGCCAGCTGCAGTGTGCAGCACCATGAACTTGGAATTCGTGTTCTCGGTCAGCTTTTTCGCTGCCTCGAGAACCGCCTCGCCATCTTTGCCAGTCAGTGCGCCCTGCCCGATGATCACGACAGTATTCATATCTTTGGCCTGACCAACATCTTTGTCGGCCAGCATTTGCAGCGCGGCGCGATCATTGCCGATGTGCGCGTATTCATAGGTCAAATCGGCCTGTTCTCCGACAAGGCCAATCTGCGCGCCGTTCAACCATGCTTTTCGGATACGGGCGTTCAAAACGGGCGCCTCGTCTCGCGGGTTGGTGCCGATCAACTGGATCATTTGCGCGTTATCGATATCCTCGATGGTTGCTGTCCCGACGTACCCACCGCGATCACCTACCGGAAGATAGGCGCCATCAACACGACACTCGACATTGCCGTTAGTCAAAGCCTTCAGGGCAAACATTGCTTCGGTCGACGCTAGATCACCAGCGATCGCGGCAACTTTTTTACCCTCAACAGCGGACGCAATTGCGGCAAAAGCCTCCGCCCAAGTAGCTGGTGCAAGTTTGCTGTCTTTACGTACATAAGGTTTGTCTAGACGTTGGCGACGCAACCCATCCCAGATAAAACGGGTTTTGTCTGAAATCCATTCCTCGTTCACACCGTCATGGTTGACGGGAACGATCCGCATAACTTCGCGACCTTTGGTATCTACACGGATGTTGGAACCAAGCGCGTCCATTACGTCGATCGTTTCGGTTTTCTTCAATTCCCAAGGCCGCGCCGAAAACGCGTAAGGCTTCGAAGTCAGCGCACCAACAGGGCACAAATCAATGATGTTACCCTGTAAATTGCTTTCGAGCGTCTGGTTCAGATAGGTCGTAATTTCAGCATCTTCGCCGCGCCCAGTCTGACCCATCAGCGTCATTCCCGCGACTTCAGTTGTGAACCGAACACAGCGAGTACAGGAAATACAGCGCGTCATAGTCGTTGACACGAGTGGTCCGAGGTTCAGATCTTCTACCGAACGCTTCGCTTCGCGGCTCCGGCTGAAATCGACACCATAGGCCATAGCCTGATCTTGCAGGTCACACTCGCCACCCTGATCACATATCGGGCAATCGAGCGGGTGGTTTAGAAGCAAAAACTCCATGACCCCTTCGCGAGCCTTTTTAACCATCGGCGATTTTGTTTTAACAACAGGCGGTTGGCCCTCAGGGCCCGGACGCAAATCACGAACTTGCATGGCACAGGAGGCGGCAGGTTTGGGTGGACCACCAACAACTTCGACCAGACACATGCGGCAGTTGCCGGCAATCGTCAGACGTTCGTGATAGCAGAAACGCGGGATTTCGATGCCCACTACTTCCGCTGCCTGAAGGATGGTCATAGCGCCATCGACCTCGACTTCTTGGTCGTCGATGATGATTTTTTTAAGGTCGCTCATTTACTTGCCTCAAAATTTTTGTACTCGCCGCACCATTGGCCAACTCTGGAAACGGGATATCTGCGACATTCGCCTTTTACTGCTGTTTCGCGGTCGGTTTCAGTGCGTTTTACGATTTTTTTACCTGTAAAAGGCCACCAATAGAGGCAAGTTTGACAGTTCATCGCCCTACTCCGCCGCAATCGAGCTTACGCGGCCCGTTTTCTGATATTTTATCCGGTCTTCGATTTCGTTACGGAAATGCCGGACCAACCCTTGAATTGGCCAAGCAGCCGCATCGCCAAGCGCACAGATCGTGTGACCCTCAAGCTGTTTGGTCACGGATAGCAACATATCGATTTCCTCAAGCTCGGCCTCGCCTGTAACTAGACGGTCCATAACCCGCATCATCCAGCCTGTGCCTTCACGGCACGGCGTACACTGACCGCAGCTTTCGTGTTTATAAAACTTCGCCAACCGCCAGATCGCTTTGATAACGTCGGTGGACTGGTCCATGACTATCACCGCTGCGGTGCCCAGACCGGACTGTTGCTCACGCAGCCAATCGAAATCCATGATTGCGTCTTTGGCGATATCGGCGGGCAGAAGTGGAACCGAAGAACCACCCGGAATAACAGCTTTTAGGTTTTTCCAGCCACCACGAACACCGCCGCAATGTTTATCAAGAAGTTCCTCCAACGAGATCGACATCGCCTCTTCAACGACACACGGGTTGTTAACGTGACCCGAGATGCCGAAAAGCTTGGTGCCATGATTATTAGGACGCCCCATCGAGGTGAACCAGTCGGCACCACGACGCAAGATCGTAGGTACAACAGCGATAGATTCAACATTGTTAACCGTAGTCGGTGCGCCGTACAGACCGGCACCCGCAGGGAATGGCGGCTTCATTCGTGGCATACCCTTACGGCCCTCAAGGCTTTCCAGAAGCGCGGTTTCTTCGCCGCAGATATAGGCGCCTGCCCCGTGATGCAGATATAGATCGAAATCCCAACCCGAACCGGCGGCATTTTTGCCAAGTAGACCTGCGTCGTAACATTCATCAATCGCTGCCTGAAGGGCTTCGCGCTCACGAATAAATTCACCGCGGATGTAGATATAACCTGCATGTGCGCCCATTCCGAAACCGGCAATCAGGCAACCTTCGATCAAGGTATGCGGATCGTGGCGCATGATTTCACGGTCTTTGCAGGTGCCAGGCTCTGACTCGTCGGCGTTGACCACCAGATAGGACGGACGGCCATCCGATTCCTTGGGCATAAACGACCATTTCAGACCGGTAGGGAAACCAGCGCCGCCGCGACCACGAAGGCCGGATGCCTTAACCTGATCGACAACCCAGTCGCGACCGTTCTGGATATACCCAGCCGTCCCGTCCCAGTGCCCACGCGCGCGCGCGCCTGCAAGGCTACGATCATGCATACCGTAAAGGTTCGTAAAAATACGGTCCTTATCTGCGAGCATCCTACTCTCCTTCTTGACGTTGCCGCCAAACCCTGAACAAAACGATTAGCGCCCACGCAAAGGCCGCCATCGCCGCGAAGTCTGCCAAAAGCGCGAAACGCGGCGGCAACCCCAATTTTCCACCGAGAAAGCTGAAAGCCATCCATCCCACCATCGTCACGAAGATCACGATCGAAGCCAATCGCGTCTGTGCCTTCTGATGTTTGGTTTTATCGCTCAACTCTCTCTCCTAAACGGCGTTAAAAAACGTCGCCTATATCTACCTTCTTCCAAAACTAGGTCGCGTCACCCGCAGCCAGTGTTTTCGCTTGGCCAACCCAGTCGTCGCGGCTTACCCGGCCCTTAAATTGCACGAGATGTTCGTCTGCCCAAACCACCTCTTCGGCAGTCCAGTTCGCAATCTGGTCGTAGTGCCAAACACCCTTGGCATTTAGATCAGCTTCTAGCTTGGGCCCCACACCTTTGATTTTCTTAAGATCGTCGCCACCACCATCGCGAGGACCTTCAAGCATAACCGGTTTTTGGCCGTCGGCCTCAGGGGTTGGTTTTGCAGCAACAGGCTGGCTCGTAGGCTTCGCGGCCTGTCGAACAGGTACTTCGTCACCTTGAATGCGCTTAACCGTGTCCCCGAGCGTAACAGCAAGCGCTACAGAACCATTTACGTCTTCGCCCGTCATATCTTGCAAGCTTGTAACACCGCCAAGTGGTTCAGCCGCAAACCGGCTGTTTTGTGGACCCGGTCTTGGGACATTGCCGTCAGCGAAAGCTTTTAGAACGTCGCGGAAGTTGGACGAGTTCAGGTCCTCGTAATAGTCTTTACCGATCTGGGCCATTGGTGCGTTTGTACAAGCGCCAAGACACTCGACTTCTTCCCAGCTGAAATTCCCGTCGGCGCTGATTTCATGCGGGTTCTCGGAAATCACTTCCTTGCAGATCGCGATAAGATCGTCCGATCCCATAATCATGCAACTTGTTGTGCCGCAAATCTGGATATGCGCGACCGAGCCAACAGGTTTAAGCTGGAACATAAAGTAAAACGTCGCCACCTCCAGAACACGGATGTAAGCCATGCCGAGCATGTCGGCAACGAACTCGATTGCTGGTTTGGACAACCAACCTTCCTGTTCTTGCGCGCGCCACAATAGCGGGATCACGCCTGAGGCCTGACGCCCCTCGGGAAATTTGGTTAGCTGGGCTTCGGCCCAAGCCTGATTAGCTGCGGTAAATGCAAAACTTTCAGGCTGTTCTATGTGCAAACGGCGTAGCATTAACGGTCAATCTCCCCGAAAACGATATCAATTGTGCCGATAATCGCGGCAACGTCGGCCAACTGATGACCTGTGGTGATGTGATCGACAGATTGCAGATGCATATACCCGGGCGCTCGGATTTTCGCCTTATACGGCTTGTTCGACCCGTCCGAGACCAAATACACTCCAAACTCTCCCTTCGGAGCTTCGACCGCGGCGTAAACCTCGCCGGCGGGTACATGGAAACCTTCAGTGTAAAGTTTAAAGTGGTGGATAAGAGACTCCATCGAGGTTTTCATATCCGCACGTTTGGGTGGTGTTAATTTACCACGGGCCAGAACGTCTTCACCTTTGCATTCACCAAGCTTAACGATGGCCTGTTGCATGATTTTGATGCTTTCACGCATCTCTTCCAAACGTAGCAGATAGCGGTCGTAACAGTCGCCATTCTTGCCAACCGGTATTTTGAAATCAAACTCGTCGTAGCACTCGTAGGGCTGCGAGCGGCGCAAATCCCAAGCCAAACCTGCCGAACGCGCCATTACGCCGTTCATGCCCCAATCGAGAACATCTTGTTTAGTAACAATCGCAATGTCGACGTTGCGCTGCTTGAAAATCCGGTTTTCGGTCAAGAGGCCTTCAAAATCCGTCAGGAAGGGTTCAAACTGTTCGGTCCACGCCTGAATGTCTGCGATCAGCTTTTCAGGGAGGTCCTGATGAACGCCACCGGGGCGGAAATAGTTTGCGTGCAAACGGGCACCGCACGCACGTTCGTAGAATGTCATTAAAGTTTCACGCTGATCGAACCCCCAGAGGTTCGGCGTCAACGCGCCAACATCCAAAGCCTGTGAACCAACGTTCATCAAGTGGTTCAGTATGCGGCCAATCTCGGAATACAGAACGCGGATCAAGCTGGCGCGACGCGGAACTTCGACGCCTGTCAGCTTTTCAATCGCCAAGCACCAAGCGTGCTCCTGATTCATCGGTGCTACATAATCCAGCCGATCAAAATACGGCAGGTTTTGCAGATATGTCCGGCTTTCCATCAGTTTCTCGGTGCCACGATGCAGCAAACCAATGTGCGGATCGGCACGCTCGACGATTTCGCCGTCGAGTTCCAGAACCAAACGCAATACGCCGTGCGCCGCAGGGTGCTGCGGGCCAAAGTTGATCGAGAAATTCCGGACTTTTTCTTCTGTGCTCAGCATTTCGCCGTTAGATCCGTCCATTGTTACGCGTCCTTCTTCTCGTCACCGGGCAAGATGTATTCAGCACCTTCCCAAGGAGACATGAAATCGAACTGGCGATATTCTTGTGTCAGCTTCACCGGTTCGTAGATGCAACGCTTTTCAGTTTCGTCGTAGCGCATCTCGACATACCCCGTTGTCGGGAAGTCTTTACGAAGCGGATGCCCCTCGAAACCGTAGTCAGTCAACAGACGTCGCAGATCAGGATGGTTGGCAAACAAGATGCCATACATATCGAAGGCTTCGCGCTCGAACCAGTTGGCCGAAGGATGCAGTGATGTAATGGACTCGACCAATTCATCTTCCTCAACGCAAACTTTAACGCGAATGCGTTGGTTCACGACCATCGACAAGAAGTGATACACGACTTCAAACCGCTTTTCGCGACCTGGGTAGTCAACCGCAGTGACGTCGATCAAGCTCGTGAACTGGCATGCAGAGTTGGATTTAAGAAAATCAACAAAATCCAGCAGACCAGCGTTGGTGATGACAACAGTCAGCTCATCAAAAGCAATCTCGCTGGAAACAACAGCATCGGACTGTTTGGCTTCCAGAACCGCCACAAGATCTTTAAGTGCTTCGCTCATATCGATCCCCTATCGCGCTATCGTGCCGGTGCGGCGAATTTTACGCTGCAACTGCAAAAGGCCATACATCAGCGCTTCGGCTGTTGGTGGGCAACCCGGAACATATACGTCCACAGGAACGATACGGTCACAACCGCGCACAACCGAATAGGAATAGTGGTAGTATCCGCCGCCATTTGCACAGGAGCCCATCGAAAGAACATAACGCGGCTCCGGCATCTGGTCGTAGACCTTACGCAACGCTGGTGCCATTTTGTTTGTCAAAGTACCTGCCACAATCATCAGGTCCGATTGGCGTGGGGATGCGCGCGGCGCAGTCCCGAAACGCTCCAGATCATAACGAGGCATCGAGGTGTGGATCATCTCAACAGCGCAGCACGCCAAACCAAACGTCATCCAGTGAAGCGAGCCGGTGCGCGCCCAGTTAATGATGTCTTCGGTCGAGGTCAGCAAAAATCCTTTGTCGGCCAGCTCGTCGTTCAGCGCTTGCGTGGCAAAATCCTTGTCGCCACCCGCAGCATTCATCGAAGTCGTCAATCCCATTCCAGAGCGCCCTTCTTCCATTCATAAGCAAACCCGACGGTTAGAACGCCAAGGAAAACAATCATTGACCAGAAACCGAACACGCCCACATCCTTGAAAGCTACGGCCCAAGGGAAAAGGAATGCTATTTCCAGATCGAATATGATGAACAGGATCGCTACCAGATAAAACCGAACGTCAAAACGCATACGGGAATCATCAAACGGGTTAAATCCACATTCATAGGCTGAAGACTTTTCAGGGTCGGGATTTCTGACCGCTACGATCACCGCGGAAAGCGATAAAATAATGGCCAATGCGACAGCTAATCCAAAGAAAATTACAATGGGAAGGTATTCAAGTAGAAGGTCTTCCAAAATCACCTCTCCTAAATCCGCGCGGAATCTGCGCGTTTGAGTCGGATGTGGTTTACCCCTCGCCTATTGAGAGGTCAACATATCTGAGGTCCTAAAAGCCATGCAATTCGTGCCAATCATCACATTTGTTGCGTGGATATCACGCTGTTCTCCGGAACATATTTATGGCCCTGAATGTGTTGTCTGTATTGAACGCCCTTTTTAGTATGCACTGGCATACTGATTTGAAGCACTTCGTCAAATATACCGTCAAATATTTCAATTTATCCCGATCCAGTAACATTTTTTCAGAAAAAACTGACATCCGTTCAAGTGCGCGTGAATTCACAGGCTTGTGTGTAGAACAAGGGAATTGGTGCGGGTAACAAACGGGTGTCGATTATCGGCACAGGAATATTAAATCTTTTAGGGGAACAATAAATGTCCAATACCGTACTCAAATCCGTTGCAATGGCTGGCGCCGTAGCTTCCGCACTTGTTGCACACACAAACACCGCCGCTGCGGCTGGCGAAAAAGAAAAATGTTTTGGCGTTTCTCTCGCTGGTCAGAACGACTGCGCAGCCGGCCCAGGCACTACATGTGCAGGTACATCGACTGTCGATTATCAGGGCAACGCCTGGTCTTTGGTTCCAGCGGGCAGCTGCGCGACTATGGAATTGCCAGCAGGCGCTGACGGCTCCGCACGGAATGGCTCTCTTGAAGAGCTTGAGCGTGATATCCCTGCATAAGGGAACTGGGTTCGCGATCATCCGGTTGCGAACCCGCACCACTAATTCCGAGGCCTTAATGATTTACGCTGACAAAACCGTCCCTGCCCGCGCTGGCGTCGGATATAAACCACAACATTTGAACGATATCCTTACTGCACCGGATTCAACCGGCTGGCTTGAAATCCATGCGGAGAACTACATGGGTGATGGTGGTCCGCAACTAGCACAGCTTAGACATTTACGAGAGAGGTTTCCGATTTCCTGTCATGGCGTCGGTTTATCCATCGGCTCGGAAGGGTCGTTAGACCTTGAACACCTCGCGCGCTTGAAAAAGCTGGTCGACTGGTTAAATCCTTCGATTTTCTCCGAACACCTCGCGTGGTCTTCGCATGATATCGGGTTTCTGAACGACCTTTTGCCCGCGCCTTACAACACCAGGACGCTTGATAAGGTGTGTGAACATATAGATCAGGTTCAGGACGTTATCGGTCGGCAGATGTTGTTAGAAAACCCGTCGGTCTATGTAATGTTCGAACAATCGACGATGAACGAAATAGACTTCCTCAAGCAAGTTGTCGCCCGAACCGGTTGCGGATTGCTTCTCGACGTAAACAATATCTACGTTTCGTGCACGAACCAACAAACCTCGGCAGAGGAATATCTAGCGGCATTTCCCGTCGAACATATCGGTGAGGTTCATCTAGGTGGTCACGATGCGCAAGTCGACGATTTTGGTGATCCGTTACTGATCGATAGCCACAACAATCTTGTCGTTGATCCGGTCTGGACACTTTACGAAACGCTTATCGCGCGAACCGGCCCTTTACCCACACTAATTGAATGGGACAACGACGTGCCTGATTGGCCTGTGTTGGCGAACGAACTCCGGCTCGCTGACGACATCTTACAACGCCAGACGAAAGCGACCTGATGCAAAGCGATTTCGCCAAAGGCTTGCTCGACCCGAACCTTCCCGTTCCGGATGGTATAGTCGGACCAGATGGACGCGATGCTGGCAAGCGCTACGATGTATACCGTAACAATGTGGTTGTAAGCCTGACCGAAGCATTGGCCGCCGCTTATCCGGTTGTTAAAGCCGTTGTCGGGGCAGAGTTTTTCGCGGCAATGGCTGGGGTTCATGTTCGAAAACACCCCCCCAAAAGCCCATTAATGATTTTCTACGGCGAAGACTTCCCGAAATTCCTGACGCGCTTTCCACCCGCAGCCCAGCTCGGCTATTTACCGGATGTTGCCAGACTGGAGCGCGCACGTCGCGAGGCATATCATTCCGCCGATGCTACCCCGTGTCCACCAGAAAAACTGGCGCTACTTAAAGGCTCAAACCTGTTCGATGCGCGTCTTGTTTTGCACCCGTCTTTAAGGATCATCCGGTCCCGCTATCCAATCTTTTCTATTTGGCGATACAATAGCACCGACGACAAATCCCCAATTGGTGATGCGCGGGAAATTGCAATGATATCGCGACCTGCTGATATACTTGAAATGCAAAATATATCTAAGGGTTCCGCGATGTTTATCGAGTCGTTAATGGCTGATCCCCTTGGCGTCGCAATGGACAAAGCCAAAGGTGCCGACGCTGATTTTGACCTCTCCACAAACCTAACCGGCCTTCTATCGGCAGGCCTGCTGGTCGACATAATCTAAAGGGACAATTCATGGAATTTCTTATCAACCTTCACGACCGGTTTTTCGCCGGAGTTTCGAAGCTTTTGTCGCCTTGGTTTTTGCCAACTGCCGCCAGATTCTCGTTCGCTTCGATACTGTTGCTGTTTTTCTGGAACTCCGGAAAGACCAAAATAGGCGACGGTATTTTTTCGCCATCCGTTGGTGCCTATGCCCAGATTTTCCCAAAGAAGCTCGAAGCGTTCGGTTACGACACCTCCGCGATGTCCGGCTTGGACACCCTTATCGTACTGCTGGGAACTTACGCTGAGTTCGTTTTGCCAGCTCTGATCGCGATTGGCCTGCTCACCCGCCTTGCCAGCGTCGGAATGATCGGGTTTATCGTAGTGATGAGCGTCGTTGATATTACCGGTCACGACGCAGACGCTTCGACGATCGGACAAATGTTCGACCGCCTGCCCTACGGTCTAATTCTGGATCAACGGATGCTTTGGGTGTTCTTGCTGCTAGTGCTGATTGTGAAAGGTGCCGGACCGATTTCTGCGGATTATTTACTGCGCAGGTTCCGCAAATAAAAATGGGCGCGAGAAGTTCACGCATCCATTTTCAATCTTTTCGGTCGGACCTTAAAAGTCGATATATTCAATGAATTCATTCATAATGATGACCCACCAATCGAGGGTGTCATTAAAGTTGGTCGCAGACACGCCGCCATACATGTTGTAGTCCATTTCGAGACGAGGATCGCTGTCTTCGTCGAGATAAACCTTGGCCCAGCGTTTTTCGAGATTGAAGTCCTGTGCACGCGTTAACGACATGCCATCTTCGAGGTCAAAGCTGGCGCTAAACTGGATGTCGCGGCAGTTTTCATTGTCGGTACAGCCGTAGAAGAAAATATCAAAATCGTAACCGTTTGCAGCGGACGTGACCATCGGATCGCCGACGCCATCAGTGCCAATAACCGCACGATACCCCTCGTCCTGAACCATTGCCGAGATAGTATCGACATCGGACGCATCGACAAACGCCTGTGCGCCGGCTGATAGTGGCAGAACCGCTAGAACGGCTGCGGCGACCAGAGATTTATTGAACATGGTATTTCCTTTTACAATAGATGTTATAGGTTACAAGCTAACAGAGAGCTTTTAAAACTGCTATAATATTTTCGGTAAAAGTGGCGCGGTTGACGGGGCTCGAACCCGCGACCTCCGGCGTGACAGGCCGGCACTCTAACCAGCTGAGCTACAACCGCGCATTTAGATCGATTAGCAGTGGCGCGGTTGACGGGGCTCGAACCCGCGACCTCCGGCGTGACAGGCCGGCACTCTAACCAGCTGAGCTACAACCGCAGCTGCCAATCGATTGGGGGTTTCTACGGCGCAGGCAAAGCCGCGTCAAGTAGATAAGCGGCAAAAAAACGAAGCATTTTTCAAGTTTAAAAAACCCAGCTATTGGGGCGATCAAATCAGCCCAAATCATAGCTTTCACCTGTAGCAATCGCTTGTCGTAAACCTTTGCGATGCCGCCGAAAACGCCACCTTGATCGCCCCGGCTCCAACCGGTCGCTCATTATCATGACAATCCTCAACGCCAACACGTAATGGCCTCGCGCAATTGCGGCACACATCAGTTTGTGGACATACGTAATTGAGGTCATTCGATTGCGAAATAACGCATAAAATTGCTGACGGGTAAACGTTTCACTAACAACCCCGTCTAGAATTGGCTTGAGGATAGACATGCCCGCAAATTCGTTGGCAACGTGGTGCCCTAGATGGCGACATTCGAATTTTTCAACATTGCTCCCAGAATAGATTCTTGCGTGTAAGTTATCTGTTTCGTCTGTGGGATCATAAAACATAAAGACGCGATCGGCATCAGGTATTCCGCTACGCACATCCCCGTATCGGCTAGTATCAAATGGCAGATCAGCACCGTTGAACGTCTTGTTATGGCGTGTGGCACGGGTTCCATAAAGCAAAACCGTTGCACCGGGCGCGGCGGTACAAAAGGCCGTCGCGCCGTAGCTGCCCATTGAATATCCGTAGAATACCACTTTTCTGAACTTCTTGAAAAACCCAGCATCACGCAATTCATCAAATACCTCGCGCAACGAAGTATGGCGGTACCAATCTGGTTCCTTTTCCATGACGCCCAGAATGGACCAACCCTGACTGGTGATATAATCAAACCCCCAAGGTGTACGGTCTTCTTTGACTTTAACCCCGAAGGCGTTGTCGAAGCTGACGATCAGTACGCCGTCTCCGGGAACATAGCTAATGCAATGTCGTTCGGTTTCCCTGAAAAAACCGCCCTCTGATTCAGCGGTATCGCGAATTTTCGCGAAGGGCGATGGTGTGGTGGGCATGTGACCTCGGCTTAGCAACGAATGCCGGAAATTAGACGGCAATCACAAGAGTTTGCAAGGGTAAGCTGAAGAGAGGGTAATGGTGGGTGATGAGAGGCTCGAACTCCCGACATCTTCCGTGTAAAGGAAGCGCTCTACCAACTGAGCTAATCACCCATTCCGTGGGAGGCTGATAAACATAAATTTCGGGGTCGGCAAGCACTAGTTCGCAATTCTTGCGCCGATTTGTAAATTATTTTCTACCAGACAAAATAAAAAATAAAACGGGCCGACAGATATCTGCGGCCCGTTGTTTTCATTTAAACGTCACTTTAGTGCGCGATTGTGGCACTAGAAGTTTCAGCAGCACCAGCGACAGCAGCGACCTTCGCGGCTTCTGCTGCCTCGTCCCATTCGACAGGATCAGGCATCCGCGTTAGCGCAAGTTCGAGAACGTCCATCACATCCGACACCGGAATGATTTTCAATCCATCCTTGATAACGTCTGGAATCTCGGCGAGATCCTTTTCGTTATCGTGCGGAATTAGAACTGTTGTGATTCCGCCACGTAGCGCTGCCAGCAGCTTTTCTTTCAAACCGCCGATTGGTAGAACGTTTCCGCGAAGTGTCACCTCTCCCGTCATTGCGATATCCCGGCGAACCGGAATACCGGTCAGAACAGAAACTATCGACGTCACCATGCCTACACCGGCACTTGGGCCGTCCTTCGGCGTCGCTGCTTCGGGAACATGGACGTGGATATCGATTTTCTCGAACTCCGGCGGTGTAATGCCAAGCTCGGTCGATTTGGAACGTACAAAACTGGACGCGGCCTCAATCGATTCCTTCATCACATCGCCTAGCTTACCGGTCGTTTTCATCCGACCTTTACCTGGCAGGCGCAACGCTTCGATCTGCAACAAATCGCCACCGACTTCAGTCCAGGCGAGACCTGTTACGACACCAATCTGATCCTTCTCTTCGGCCAGACCGAATTTGAAGCGGCGAACGCCGAGGAGGTCTGCAAGGTTCTCGCTGTTAACCACAACAGATTCCGCACGCTTCATCACGATCTCGGTCACTGCTTTACGGCAGAGCTTGGCAATCTCGCGTTCCAGGTTACGCACACCGGCTTCGCGGGTGTAATACCGCACGATATCCAATAGTGCGTCGTCCTCTAGAACGAATTCGCCCTTTTTCAAACCATGGCCCTTGACCTGTTTGGCGATCAAATGCTGCCGTGCGATTTCGGTTTTTTCGTGCTCGGTGTAACCAGCCAGCGAAATGACCTCCATCCGGTCCAAAAGCGGACGCGGCATGTTGTAGGAGTTCGCCGTGGTCAGGAACATCACGTTGCTGAGGTCATATTCCACCTCAAGGTAGTGATCGACGAAGGTCGAATTTTGTTCCGGATCCAGCACCTCTAGCATCGCACTCGCAGGGTCACCACGGAAGTCCTGCCCCATCTTGTCGATCTCGTCGAGCAAGATAAGCGGGTTGATCGTTTTCGCTTTCTTCATCGACTGGATCAACTTTCCGGGCATCGAACCAATATAGGTCCGTCGGTGGCCACGAATCTCGGATTCGTCGCGCACACCACCAAGGGAAATGCGGATAAACTCGCGGCCCGTTGCTTTGGCAACAGATTTGCCGAGAGACGTTTTACCAACACCCGGAGGGCCAACGAGGCACAGGATCGGGCCACGTGATTTCTGGCTGCGCTGCTGCACGGCAAGATATTCGACGATGCGTTCTTTGACCTTTTCAAGGCCGTAATGATCCTTGTCCAGAACCGCTTGCGCCATGTTCAGGTCTTTCTTTACACGGCTGCGTTTACCCCAAGGAATGGACAACATCCAGTCGAGGTAATTCCGAACAACCGTAGCTTCAGCCGACATTGGCGACATATTCTTGAGCTTCTTGAGCTCTCCCTCTGCCTTTTCCAAGGCTTCTTTGGAAAGCTTGACGTTGGCGATACGATCTTCAAGTTCACCGATCTCGCTCTGGCCTTCTTCACCGTCGCCGAGCTCCTTCTGAATCGCTTTCATCTGTTCGTTAAGATAATACTCGCGCTGCGTCCGTTCCATTTGGGTTTTCACACGCGACTTGATCTTTTTCTCGACTTTCAAAACAGACAGCTCGCTTTGCATTAGCTCGTAGATACGCTCCAGTCGCTGTGCGACATCCGCGATTTCCAAAAGCTTCTGTTTTTCCTCGATCGGCACACCAAGATGACCGGCAACCGTATCGGCCAGTTTCACCGCGTTGTCGGCTTCCTGAACAGCAGAAACCGCGTCTTCGGGTACGTTTTTGTTCAAACGTGCGTATTTTTCGAACTCGTCGGTAACCGAACGCGAAAGCGCCGTCACCATATCGGAATCCGCCTCGTCTTCGTTGACCAGCAAGGCTTCTGCCTCGAAAAACTCTTCGTTTTCGAGGAAACGAGTGATTTGCACCCGCTGCTTGCCCTCAACAAGAACCTTCACGGTCCCATCAGGTAGCTTCAGCAATTGCAGGACATTCGCCAGAACGCCGGTTGTATGGATGGATTCAGTTGTCGGCTCGTCTTCACTGGCATCCATTTGGCTGGACAACAGAATTTGTTTGTCGTCTTGCATCACTTCTTCCAAAGCCCGCACAGATTTTTCGCGGCCGACAAAAAGCGGAACGATCATGTGGGGGAAAACCACTATATCACGTAGTGGAAGGACCGGAAAAGTTATGCTGCTCGAGTCTGTCATAGGTATTCCTCATTTTAGCAAAGCACCTTGTTCCGGTTATCCGGCAACGTCGGTGCTTCCATCATCTGGTAAAAGAGATGGCTGGAATTCGGGTGGGTTTCAAGGGCGGCGGCAAAAAACTCGCTAAAAAACCGGCAAAAAACCTGCGGTGCCAACGCGAAGCCTGCAACCAGTAACCTAGTTTTCTGGTACCAAACGAATTAGCCGTATACCGGTATATCGCCAATCGCACGTCTTGTGTGAAACGCGGCGACGAAGTCGTCAAGTGTTCCGGACGCAATGGCGGCGCGTAAACCCTGCATCAACTCCTGATAATAATGCAGGTTATGCCATGTCAGAAGCATACTGGCGATGATTTCGTTGGCTTTGTGCACGTGGTGCAAATAGGCGCGAGAATAGTTCTGGCACGTCGGACAAGCACACTCTTCGTCCAAAGGTCGCGGGTCGTCCATATGGCGGGCGTTGCGCATATTAACCGCACCCATCCGCGTTTGTGCCTGACCGGTTCGGCCAGACCGCGACGGCAAAACACAATCAAACATATCCACGCCACGTTGCACGGCACCCACGATATCGTCGGGCTTGCCGACTCCCATCAGATAACGTGGTTTATCTTCGGGTAACATGCCGGGCGCATAATCGAGTACGTCGAACATCGCCTCCTGCCCTTCGCCCACAGCCAGACCGCCAATCGCATAACCGTCAAAACCAATGTCTTTCAACGCATCCGCACTTTCCTGTCGTAAATGCGGGATAGTACTGCCCTGCTGGATGCCAAACAGCGCATGGTCAGGCCGGTCTCCGAATGCATCCTTTGAACGCTGCGCCCATCTCATTGACATGCGCATCGAATCCGTTGCCACCTCTTCCGTTGCTGGATATGGCGTGCACTCGTCAAAACACATAACAATATCACTGCCGAGCATCCGCTGTATTTCCATGGAGCGTTCGGGCGTAAGATTGTGTTCCGACCCGTCGATGTGGGATTTGAATTTCACCCCTGCTTCGGTCAGTTTTCGCAAGCCTGTCAGGCTCATCACCTGAAACCCGCCGGAATCTGTAAGGATCGGCTTATCCCAGTTCATGAACTTATGTAGCCCGCCAAGACGTTCGATCCGCTCGGCCGTTGGGCGCAACATCAGATGGTACGTATTGCCTAACAGAATATCCGCACCGGTTGCAGCAACGCTCTCGGGCATCATGGCTTTGACGGTTGCGGCCGTTCCGACCGGCATAAAAGCGGGCGTACGGATATCGCCACGTGGGGTGTGAAGTACGCCTGTGCGTGCTTTGCCTTGGGTTTGATGAACTTTGAACGATACGTTTTTCACTTGTTTTCCTGACTTAATCGGCCTGAAGCGCGTTTGACCTCAATTTTGCCGCAGATACAAGCCTCGGCATGATCTAGACGTCGGGAATGTTATACCCTATATGTTTAGTCAGGAATTCCGAAAAGGATTAAATTTGATGAACGCAGAGACCGAAATGCCTATGGAAGGCACACCTATGATTGCTCCGTCAACGACGGATCACCCGCTATATGAAACTATCGTCGAGGCGTGTCGCACTGTGCACGACCCCGAGATTCCTGTGAACATTTATGATCTGGGTCTGATCTACACGATCAACATAGACACCGAAGCCAACGTTGACATCAAAATGTCTCTGACAGCACCAGGTTGCCCCGTTGCCGGCGAAATGCCCGGTTGGGTGGCCGACGCGGTGCTGCTGCTCGCAGGTGTAAAGACCGTGAACGTCGCCTTGGTTTGGGAGCCCCAGTGGGGCATGGACATGATGTCTGACGAAGCCCGACTAGAGCTCGGCTTTATGTAATGGCGCGCGTTATTCAAAATCTGGTCTACCGCGTAAGTGTATCGGCAATTGTCGGTGCAATTGTTGCAGGTGGTTTGATATATTTGAATAACGAACGCGTTTTGAAGTCTTTTCGCGGCGACATGGCGGCGCAAGTTGAGCGACAGTCGCTGACGAATAAAGCGCTAATGGAAGCCAATGAGGAATTGGCATCAGCCGTTGGCGCAATCGAAACCGAGAACACGAAACGTCTCGCCGAATTCGGCGACACACTTCGGGATTTGAGCGTGAAAATCGACGACATCTCCGAAGTTACGCCCGACGACTATTCGATGATTCTAGACGCAATTAGCGCCGCGAATGCTGAACTTTCCGTACAAATTGCGGATGTGGAAGCTAAACTCGACGCAATTAAGACGCAGGAGCCGTAAATGTTTGCAATTCCCGGAAAACAAGCTGTCACCATGACAGACGCCGCCGCAAAACAGATTTCGAGTCTGATGGGTGATGGCGAGAAAAAAGGCCTTCGTATCGGCGTCAAGAAAGGCGGCTGTGCGGGCATGGAATATACGATGGACTATGTCGAGGAGGTTGATCCTCTGGACGAAGTCATCGAATACAACGGCGCGCGCGTGATGATCGCGCCTATGGCGCAAATGTTCCTGTTTGGAACAGAGATCGACTACACCGTATCATTGCTGGAAGCAGGGTTTTCGTTCAACAACCCGAACGTAACCGAAGCTTGCGGATGTGGGGAATCGATCAAATTCGCAGGAATGTAATTCAGAACTAATTCTATGGGAGAAGTAATATGCGTCGGAAAATAGCCGCCGGTAACTGGAAGATGAACGGGCTGAAGGCCTCGATTGGCGAACTTGAAGCCTTGAAAGCCAGCAGCGAAGGCGCAACTTGCGACGTTATTTTATGCCCTCCCGCGACACTGGTTGCCGCTATGGCTGACGTCGCTTCCGGTAGCGGCATCGTTATTGGTGGGCAAGATTGCCACTGGAACGAAACCGGCGCGCACACTGGTGATATCTCAGCCGAAATGCTGGCAGATGCTGGTGCTGGCGCGGTTATTCTTGGCCACTCCGAACGCCGTGCCGATCATGGTGAAACAGACGGAGAAGTTAACAAAAAATCCGTAGCTGCATGGCGTGCGGGTCTGCAAGCAATCATTTGCGTTGGCGAGACTGAAGGTCAGCGCGATGCAGGCGAAACACTAGATGTCATTGGCGGACAGCTTAACGGCTCCACCCCCGAAGGCGCAACGGCCACGAACATTATCATCGCCTATGAACCGGTTTGGGCAATTGGCACCGGTCGCACACCGACGCTAGAAGAAGTTGGTGAAGTTCATGATTTTCTGCGCGGCAAACTGGTCGCCCGCTTTGGTGATGAAATCGGAAACGGCGTTCGTATTCTCTACGGCGGATCGGTAAAACCATCCAATGCCGCAGAAATATTTGCCGTTTCCAATGTTGACGGCGGCTTGGTCGGTGGCGCCTCGCTTAAGGCTTCCGACTTTTCCGGCATCGTAGCCGCTGCTAACTAACTTTGCGCTGTTCAGGCGCAGCAATACCATAATGGTCCGCCAGTCTTTGCAAGGCGATTTTCAAAACGACCTTGCCGGACCTGGCCGACCAGCCAAGGCGCTTTTCCGCCTTTTCCATACCCTCAAGAAAGCAACACACGCGCAGCGCAACATCTGCCAACCCGGGGCCGAGCGCCTTTAGTGCCACAGAAACCCTATCGCGTGCACCGGATGACCCGCTAGTTTCGGCACCACCCTGCCAGCCAGCCCCGCCAACCGTAAGAAACCGATCCCAGTTTTGCGCAACGCGTGGTCCCAGTTGTGCTTGCTCGAAGTCTTCCCGAAGACGCTCGCCTGCCTCCAGCAATTCCGCACTAAGATACGTCGCCCCTGACTTATCCTTTTTGCGCGCCAACAGGGTTAACGGGCTTTCGGCAAAATTATAACGCAGGCTTTTGCGTCCCGATCCGTCATAGATGTTAACCACACGCTCACCAAATTCCTTATGCTGCTCCTGAAAAGACGTGGTGGGGCAATCTTCCAGTTTTTGCTGGCGATCTTCCTCGATCAAACGTTTTAACGCAGTTCGACCGGTTGGTGTAATGCTGTAACGACTGAGTTTTCCGACTTGTTCACCGGCAATCCACTCCTTCAGTACAAACGCTTGTGCGAAATTGCGCTCAACCACGGCGATACGGGTTGGTCTCCCCGGAACGGTTTCTTTAAAAACCGCAGCTACATCCATATTTGGAGCCACCAATAGATAAGCTCCGGTTTCACAAAGGCGCCGAAGAATACGCCGGGCTTCGCGAGAAATATCAGTGTTACTTATGGATGAAGATGCTGTCATAAAATTTGTCTCCGTAACGGGTTGGGTTTGGGGTAATTGATGTGAAAGTGACTCGAGCACCTCGTCAATCAGAAGGTCATCACGTCTGGTCTCGAACTTGCGAACCTGCCTTAAAATCGTAGAGGGATGACAGTTCTGACGGCGCGCCAACTCGCGGATACTTATGCCTTGGCACGTGTGAATCAGATAGTTCCGAGCATGCTCCGGAACCCAGTCCGGATAAATTTCTTGTTCGGGGTTTACCGCACAATTCGTCAAAATATTTAGCCATCTTTTAGATAAATTCGAAAACTCTACCTAAAGTTGCATTATAAATATTTGGTTAATCTAAGTTAATTTTGGCACTCAAGCATTGCAGCGTTCGCACATAACTTCATTAACGCAACACACCCCTAGGTTGTGCGATGTTTGGCAGGTCACAAACATAGAAAGTCGAAAATATGCATAATGTAGTTAATGAATTGAACAACTTGCGTCGTCCAAAGTTATTGATAAGGGCTGCTCGCGCCGGAATGGCGGAATATCGAAAATCCGGAAAACCCGGCGCCCTACCCCAATGTCAAAGCACTCAAAAAACGGTCGATGTGCTACTTCAAAAAGAAGCACTTCTGAATGGTGAACGTCTGGAGCAAAATGCAGCTTACTCGGTTCGAAAGCACATCCAGATTCTTTCCGCGCTCATGGTAGAGGTTGGAGAAGTTTCCCAACTCTCGTGCGCCTCTTAACGTCAGACGAAAGCATCTGGCATGCTTTCCTTTTTCTTAGCCACAAAAGACAACAAAGCTTCGTCTACGGCAGGGTCGATTACTGGCTTTTGATACTCGGTTAACATTTTCTTCATACGAATGTTGGCCAGTTGAACAGTGTCGAGAGCCCCCTCGTCGCTCCATTGCTCGAATGGCTTGTAATCCAAAACGTTGGTCCGCCAAAAAGCGGTTTTGAAGTTCTCTTGTGTATGCGCACATCCCAGATAGTGCCCGCCCGGTTGCACTTCTTCGATCGCGCCCATGGCCTGACCGTTTTCCGTCATGTCCACACCCTCGGCAATCGCATGCAATACACCTAGCTGATCCGCGTCCATCACGAACTTTTCAAAGCTGGATACAAGTCCGCCTTCCAGCCATCCGCAAGCATGAAGCATAAAGTTTACACCGCCCAACAACGCTGCGTTCAATGTGTTAGACGTTTCATAGGCTGCTTGCGCGTCCGGAAGTTTCGACCCGCACAATCCTCCGCCAGAACGGAAAGGTAGGTTCATCCGCCTTGCCAGTTGCCCTGCCCCGTAAAGGATTTTCGAGGCTTCAGGCGTGCCGAAAGTTGGTGCACCTGAGTTCATATCGATGGATGTAACAAACGCCCCGAAGATCACCGGTGCACCCGGACGGATTATTTGCGAATAAGCGATTCCGGCCAGCGCTTCGGCCAGAACCTGCGTTAGCGTGCCGGCAACCGAGACTGGAGCCATCGCGCCACCAACGATAAAGGGTGAAATGATGCAGGCTTGATTGTGACGGGCGTAAACTTCGAGTGCACCCATCATGATCGGATCAAAGGTTAACGGCGAATTGATGTTGATAAGGCTGGTCATCACCGCGTTGTCTTCGACAAACTGATCGCCAAACAAAATCTTGGACATATCGACGGAATCCTGCGCGCGGCTAGGTTCCGTGACCGACCCCATGTAAGGTTTATCTGTCAATGTCATATGGGCGTAAAGCATATCGAGGTGGCGCTTGTTTACAGGTACATCTGTAGGCTCGCACACGGTTCCGCCTGAGTGGTGCAGCCATTTCGACATATGTCCGAGTTTTACGAACTTCTGGAAATCCGCAATTGTCGCATACCGCCGCCCCCCATCCATATCGCGGACGAATGGGGGGCCGTAGACAGGAGCCAAAACCAGCGAGTTTCCACCAATCTCAACGGTCCGGTCAGAGTTTCGCGCGTGCTGAACGATTTTGGCGGGCGCGGTTGCGCATAGCTTGCGCGCAAGGCCGCGGGGGATACGTACGCGCTCGCCGGTAACATCGGCCCCCGCGGCACGCCAGCGTTGCAGCGCCTCGGGGTTGTCGACAAAATTAACGCCGATCTCTTCGAGCACAGTTTCGGCATTGTATTCGATTATCTCAAGCGCTTCGGCATTCAGAATTTCGAAATTCGGGATATTGCGCTCGATAAACTTTGCGGCTTCAAAGACAGGCACAGTTCGTTCTGCCCTTCGCGCGCCCCCCCCGCCCGTTCCACGGGATCGTCTGCGGGCATTTTGTTCGGAAGCAGGAGATGATGTCATGGAGGTATTCCAACTATTAAACCGGTTTATCGGCTTATAGTATAGAAATTCGGTTTTCTCGTTGGACGTTTCCGTCTCGACATAATCCATCCGCGACATTTACACGATCCGCTTGCACGAATCCGCTGAGCGCCATAAACAGCGGCTTATGACACATCAAACACATGACCGCCTTCTCATCATTGATTTCGGATCCCAGGTTACGCAGCTAATCGCGCGCCGCCTGCGCGAGAGTAATATCTATTGTGAAATCCATCCGTATCAGAATGTCGACGAAGAATTTGTCAGAGATTTCGCTCCGAAAGCCGTGATCCTGTCAGGTGGACCAGCGAGCGTCATTGACGAGAATAGCCCGCGCGCACCGCAAGGCTTGTTCGAGATGGGTCTGCCGATCCTTGGTATTTGTTATGGTCAGCAAGTCATGATGCAACAATTAGGCGGGAAGGTCGAAAGCGGCCATGGCACCGCCGAGTTCGGCCGTGCATTTGTATCACCGGCGGCTGAATCCATGCCGTTGCTTGATGGCTGGTTCGCAGAAGGTGACGAGCAGGTCTGGATGTCACACGGCGACCATGTTTCCAAGCTCGCCGACGGTTTCAAGGTATACGGCACTTCACCGAATGCACCTTTTGCAATTACCGCCGACTTGGAACGCAATTTCTTCGCTGTGCAGTTCCATCCGGAAGTTCATCACACGCCCAATGGTGCACAATTCTATAAAAACTTCACCGATCTGGCTGGTTTCACCGGTGACTGGACGATGAAAGCGTACCGCGAACAGGCCATCGAGGAAATTCGCGAACAAGTAGGCGACAAGAAGGTGATTTGCGGTCTGTCGGGTGGCGTTGATTCGTCTGTCACAGCGATTCTTATCCATGAGGCTATCGGCGACCAGCTCACGTGCGTTTATGTGGACAACGGTCTGATGCGCAAAAACGAGACGGAAGAAGTGCTGAGCATGTTCCGCGAGCACTACAACATCCCGCTGATCCACGCTGCTGAAGGTGACTTGTTCGTAGACGCGCTGGAAGGTGTTTCCGATCCGGAAGTAAAACGAAAAACCATCGGCAAACTGTTCATCAATGTATTCGAAAAACACGCCAAATCGGTGGGTGGGGCAAAGTTCCTCGCTCAAGGCACATTGTATCCGGACGTGATCGAGAGCGTCAGCTTCTCGGGCGGGCCTTCTGTGACCATTAAATCGCACCACAACGTTGGTGGATTGCCCGAACGAATGGATATGGAACTGGTCGAACCATTGCGTGAGTTGTTCAAAGACGAAGTCCGCGATTTGGGTTGTGAGCTAGGTCTTCCGGCCAGTTTCGTTGGTCGTCACCCCTTCCCCGGTCCCGGCCTTGCAATCCGCTGTCCGGGCGAAATCACACGGCAGAAACTGGACATATTGCGCGAAGCAGACGCCGTTTATATCGACCAGATCCGCAAGCACGGGCTCTACGATGAAATCTGGCAAGCCTTTGTCGCGATTCTACCTGTTCGCACGGTAGGTGTGATGGGCGATGGCCGGACCTATGACTTCGCCTGTGCGCTACGGGCGGTGACTTCTGTCGATGGTATGACTGCGGACTATTATCCGTTTACACACGAATTCCTTGGCGAAACGGCCACACGGATCATTAATGAAGTAAACGGCATTAACCGTGTGACATACGACATTACCTCCAAACCTCCGGGTACTATCGAATGGGAGTAGTGCTGTCGGGCTATCTGGAAGTCCCCGACGAGGATATAAAGACAGTCACAGATCATCTACCAGATCACATTCGGTTAACCTTGGCCGAGCGTGGTTGCTTGGCGTTCAGCGTTCGAGCGGACCCGGAAAATCCGAATATATATCTAGTTGACGAAGAATTCTCGGATCGAAGCACCTTCGATGCGCATCAGGCCCGCGTGAAGGCATCGGATTGGGGCCGAGTGACGGCCCACCTGTCGCGTAAATACAAAATCTCCTGAGCCGCAACGTTCAGCTTGCCAAGCGTCGGCCCTACTGTCACCTTCCGCGCCATGACTGATCAATCACACCCTTTACGCGCTGGTCTCTGGATGATGGGCGCTGTTGCGTCGTTTACAGCGATGGCCGTTGCTGGTCGCGAGTTGGCGGTCGAGATGAATACGTTCGAGTTGATGATGTATCGCTCGGCCATAGGGTTTGCGATTGTTAGCTTTTTTGTTTGGCGTTCCACGCTTGGTTTTTCACAGGTAAAAACGGATCGACTACCTCTACATTTGAAACGCAACGTGTTTCATTTTACGGGTCAAAACCTCTGGTTTTATGGCATCTCGGTGATTCCGTTTAGCCAACTGGTTGCACTAGAATTCACCAGCCCGATCTGGGTTATCTTGCTTGCACCCATTTTCCTCGGCGAATCGATGACAAAAGCACGAGTTTTGGCGGCGCTGAGTGGCTTCATTGGTGTGCTGATCGTCGCTCAACCGGGTGTGGTCACACTAGGTGCAGGGCACGCGGCCGGTTTGGGTGCGGCATTATTCTTCGCCCTTAACGTACTTTACACCCGTCAGATATCCCGTTTCGAAAGCGTTTTAAGCGTGCTGTTCTGGATGACCCTACTGCAATTCGCATTCGGTTTTGTGTTGAGTTTACCAAGCGGTATTCCCGTACCATCCTTGCTGGGTGCTCAATGGATTATTGTCGTGGCTGTATGTGGATTAACGGCACATTTCTGCCTGACGACAGCTTTGTCACTGGCGCCAGCCTCGATCGTCGCACCGATGGAGTTTATCCGGCTTCCGGTAATTACCTTTGTCGGTATGGCGCTTTATAACGAGCCGTTGGTATTGGCAGTATTCATTGGTGCATTGTTTATTCTGGGCGGAAATTACATCAACATCCGCGCAGAACAAAAACGTCTTAAGCCAAATGCGCCTTAATCACAGCACCCGCTTTGCCAAAATCCATTTGGCCAGTGTACTTGGCTTTTAGAACACCCATCACCTTGCCCATATCACGAATCGACTCGGCACCGGATTCTGCAATCGCGGCTTTAATCGCAGCTTCGACTTCCGAGTCGCCGAGTTGCTTGGGCAAGAACTCCTCGATCACCTTGATCTCTCCGCGTTCACCTTCACCGAGCTCGATACGCCCCGCCTCTTCATAGGCCTTGGCACTGTCCTGCCGTTGCTTGATCATCTTGGCGAGAATCGACAGAATTTCGGCATCAGAAACGCCATCCGGGTTAGTTTCGCTTCTTGCGGCAATATCGCGGTCTTTGATCGCGGCATTTATTAACCGTAACGTGGACAAACGCGTCTTATCTTTGGCCCGCATGGCGTCTTTCGTTGCTTCGGAAAGTCGCTTACGCATGTTTGGTTGCCCTCCAGAGGCGGTGTTATTTCAACAAGACGGGGAATATACTTGCATTAGGCACAAACCGCAACAATTTGAAAAACATATAAGCGATTGTAATCAATAGATATTATACTTTCCCCTTTTCCTTGACGTTAGACTGGAGTCAATCTATTTTCCGGCAAATTCCTAGAGGATATCGCAAATGCCCAATGCCGCACCGTCCGAGCAGGCCCAAGCCTCCGCGCCTGTCAGTCATTCCAACCCTACTGCTGTAATCGTTTTGGCTGATGGCCAAGTGTTTTACGGCAAAGGTTTTGGTGCCGAGGGCACTGCCGTAGCGGAGTTGTGCTTTAATACCGCGATGACCGGGTATCAGGAAATCATGACGGACCCTTCCTATGCCGGTCAGGTGGTAACTTTCACCTTCCCGCATATCGGCAATACAGGTGTTAACCCTGAAGACAACGAAACCGGTGAACCCGTTGCCGAAGGCGTCGTGGTTAAGTGGGACCCGACGGAGCCGTCAAACTATCGCGCGACTGAAGACCTCTCGAGCTGGATGGAAAAACATTCGCGCATTGGTGTTGGCGGAATTGACACGCGCCGCCTAACCCGTGCGATTAGGATGCAAGGCGCGCCACATGTTGCGATACAATACAGCAAAGATGGTGACTTCGATCTCGATGATCTGCTAGCAAAAGCCAAAGGTTTTGCCGGTCTTGAAGGTCTGGATCTAGCCAAAGAGGTGACATGCGCACAGTCCTACCAATGGGACGAAATGCGTTGGGCATGGCCTGATGGTTACTCCAAACGGACCGAAAAAGGCCGCAAGGTAGTTGCTATTGATTACGGTGCGAAACGAAACATCCTTAGGTGCCTAGCTTCTGCCGGTTGCGACGTCACAGTTTTGCCCGCGACCGCGACAGCTGAGGAGGCGCTCGCGCACAATCCAGAAGGCGTTTTTCTTTCTAACGGTCCTGGAGATCCGGTTGCGACAGGTGCCTATGCGGTACCTGCGATTCAAGGCATTTTGGCCGCTGACATCCCCGTCTTCGGTATCTGCCTTGGCCACCAGATGCTAGCGCTCGCTCTCGGCGCGAAGACGCTGAAGATGAACCACGGGCACCACGGCGCGAACCATCCTGTTAAGGAACATGAAACAAGCAAAGTCGAAATCACATCGATGAATCATGGTTTTGCAGTCGATAGCCAAAGCCTGCCCTCTGATGTCGAGGAAACGCATATTTCCCTGTTTGACGGTTCCAACTGCGGCATCCGCCTGAAAGATCGCCCGGTATTTTCGGTCCAGTATCACCCCGAAGCCAGCCCGGGACCGCAAGACAGTTATTACCTGTTCGAACGGTTCGTTGAGGCGATGGCCGACTAAGTTAACCACCTTTTAATAAAACACACGTTAAATTTGGCCCGAAATTAGCCGAGTAAGCAGTGTGTCCAGCCATAATGCATCCAAATTTAAAACCCTCGATACCGAGAGTCCGACCGAACCTTCGTTGTCGGGGTTTGTACGGGATGAATTTCAATTAGACTTGATTAAGTATCCTCCTGACACGTCTCTTTTCAGCGGGGTGGATATGCATTCACTTGTACGAACAAAGGTCGTTCCGTGGCGGCGCTTTGGCGAGCGTTTAATTTACGCTGCCGCCGATCGCATCAACTTCGTGCCCCCTGCGGGTCACCCCGTGGCCGACGCAAATGTGTCCGCCATAGGATGCCTGCCAGAAAGTTTCGACGCATATTTTCAAACGAAATTTCATAAAGAATTGCTAACAGCAGCGCGGAATCTACCAAGCGAAGAATACAGCTGTCGTAACTTCGGGGTTTCGTGGCGAAAACCCTTTTCTCTTATTGCCTTAGCCTTCCTTCCAGCAACCATGGTAGCTTTCCCCGCGATCTGGTTAAACCTGCTTCTTGTCTGTGTTTTTCTCGCGAACCTATCCACCAATCTGCTACGGGCGTTCGCCTTGATGGCTTGGAGACGAGACAACGAACTGCCTTATTGGTTGCCCGAGGGCGCCGCGCGCATATCCGCGCATCGACGAACGCTCGACGTCTCGATACTCGTGCCGCTTTTTCGCGAGGAAAAGGTATTAACAAAACTCGTCAAGGCGTTGGAGGCGTTGGAGTATCCACATGAAAAGCTTGAAGTTCTGTTCCTGCTCGAGGAAGCAGATACCATGACGGCCGGTGCGCTTGCCGAAATGAGACTTCCCGATTTCATCAAATGCCTCACCGTTCCAAAAGACTGGCTTCAGACCAAGCCGAAAGCGATGAACTATGCGCTCCCATTTTGTAAAGGCGAGATAGTCGGGATTTACGATGCGGAGGATCGGCCGGACGCAGACCAGCTACTGAAGGTCGTTGATCATTTTCTGGCCGCGCCGGCTAATGTCGCATGTGTTCAAGGGTATCTCGATTTTTATAACAGTCGAAGCAACTGGCTCGCGCGGTGTTTTACCATCGAATATGCAACGTGGTTTCGAGTTATTCTGAAGGGCATCCAGAACATCGGTCTGCCTATTCCACTTGGTGGCACAACCGTTTTCTTTCGCAGAAGTATCTTGGAAGAGGTCGGCGGTTGGGACGCGCATAATGTAACCGAAGACGCCGACCTTGGAATACGGATTGCCAGACTTGGATATCGCTGTGAAATGGTGAATACAACGACATGGGAGGAGGCAAATAACGTCCCCCTGGCTTGGATTCGTCAAAGATCGCGATGGTTAAAAGGGTTTGCGATGACCTGGATAAGCCATATGCGGGATCCCTCCCGATTGCTAAAGGATTTGGGGCCAGCCGGTTTTGTCAGCTTCCATGTGGTTTTGCTGGGCGGAATAAGCGCCTTTCTCGCGGCACCGTTATTTTGGCTTCTTTGGTTAGCCCATTTTTCCATACCTGTCATCCCGATGGATATGATTCCGGTTGGGCTTTGGTGGGTTTTTCTTCTGGCGTTGACGGGTGGTCAGTTTGTTACACTTTCAGCGATGTTTCTTGCAACATCGCAGCAGCATTTACGGCACCTTATGCCCTATATTTTAACGCTGCCACTGTACTGGCCACTTGGCGCCTTCGCGGCTTATAAAGCTATCGTTGAACTGTTTTTTGCGCCGTTTTACTGGGACAAAACCCATCACGGACTGGATGATGAACCATAGCTGAAACTGGCCTCGCCAAGTCTACCCATGGAAACACTCAAAGAGCCGCGCTGCACTTCGAATGGCGGCATATGTGTCCCACATAGAACCAGATCACCTGATCGAAGCTTTTTACCGCGTTTTGACAGCGTATTGGCAACCGTAGCAACCGCTTCGGCAGGGTTTTGCGGAGCGGCGTTCGTAGCATTCAGAATTTCGGTGCCATCCAGTTTTACGACCGTATCAAGCGTAGAGTGATCCACTTGTGTGGCACGAACCCCCTCCCCCATAACCAGACCGAAGTTGAAAATATTATTGACAACAATCGATGGCGGATGCGCGAGGGTAACATCAGTGCACCCTCTTCGATCCATAATTTCGAAACCGGCATAAAATTTGGCAATTTTAGGAAGTACGGATTCAGCAGTATGTCCGTCACCCTCAATATCGACCGAGATTACCGCTATTATTTCCGGCTCAACAACAAGTTGCTTGAACTCGTTATCATCAAATTTCTTGCCGGACCAATATACTTGCTGACTAAACACATGACCAACCGCTGGCGCATTCGGGGCAAATTCCGCGATTTGTGCAGCGTTGTTCCACGCTATTTTATAGCCAGCAACCTCGCCAAAGCTTTCAACAAGCCTTTGGACAACTAAATCTTGCAATTCGTATGCAGCTTTGAAGTCCGTTACGTCGCCTGAAATATCCACGGCTGGTAGACGCGAAACAATTCGCGAGGCAATCCGATCTGCCAGCAAGTTATTCGGCATTGGCGTCGGTCTTTAAACGGGTTTGATAGGCCATCGAAATATGGGCCTTCAGAGCCGCCGCAGCCGCATCACCATCTCGTTCTTCGATAGCTTTGACTATCGAGGCGTGTTCCTCCAGCGCCGTCAAATCCCGGCCACTGACTGCAAACGTGGTCGTTGCAAGCAACGCCATTGTCCTGTGCACCATTTCGAGCTGCTGAACCAAATACCGGTTGTGGCTCGCCAGATGTAACTGCCTATGAAAACGCCGATTGGCACGCGACAGCTTCTTCGGATTGCCGAGCAATTTCATATCTTGATCGACCATTTCGCGAAGTACGCGCACTTCTTCGGGTGCCGCGTGTTGCGCCGCCAGACGCGCGGCAAGGCCTTCAAGTTCGGCGCGAACCACGTAAAGTTCGCCCAACTGGTCGTGATCGAGCGAGGAGACAACCATCGAGCGCCCGTCCCGAACCAACACCGATTGGGTCTCAAGCCGCTGCAAAGCCTCGCGTACCGGTGTCCGCGAGACCCCGAATCTTTCCGCCAATTCGGATTCAACTAGCCTGGCGCCGGGCAAATATACGCCCTCGTCAATTGCGGCTAATACCAGAGAATATGCATCTTTATTTTGTGTAGAAATTTCACCCATGCGGGACTTCCTTATACAATTTTCTGAAAGGTATAGGGAGCCAACAAAATTCGCAAGTAATCCTATGCGGTGGCGGTGATGGCCCAGCCCTCTGTTTTCAAACGTATTTGCCCATTAACCAGTTTGGATTTCATGGCATTTTCCAGACTAGACATCACAGCATTCCGCAGATCCGGTTCCAAGGTTTTGATGCGCGACCCCAGTGGCCCTACTTGCATCGCGTATTGCACGGCGTCGGCGACAGCATTGGGACCAGCCCCAATAAGGATGTCACCACTCACCTGCTCCGCACACACTTTCCAACCGGACCTTTCGAAAATGTCGGTAAACACGGCCTGATCAGCCCACACAAACGGTCCAGGCACGCCCGAGGGACTAACTTTCGTGTCTTCATCGCCCAATATGGATGCAACCGCTTCGAGCGGAAATGTCACCCATTCGTTTAGTGATGCATCGCGCCAGCAAACATGAACAGCTTTACCACCCGAAACTATTTGATCACGAAGACGGGTCCAAGCTGTGACTGGATCAGGGAAAAACATCGCGCCAAATCTGGAATAGATCAAATCAAAGGGATAGATCAAATCAAAGGGTTCGCCGAAATCCGCCGTGGCGGCGTCTGACAAAAGAAACGTACACGTATTTTCTAGGTCACGTTCCTTAGCTTTTGCCAATAGGTTTTCGGAAATATCCACCCCGACTACTTGCGCCCCCGCAGTTGCCATCGCCAGACTTGTCGCACCGGCGCCGCAGCCAATGTCCAGAATGCGCTTACCTTTTATGTCTCCCAGCAACGCAATACCGACGTCGCCAATTGGACCCAGCAGGCGATCATGCGCCTCCACCTTGTTGGCCCACATTTCGCCAAGCTTCCCGTTCCAATCCAGAGTGCTAACCATCTAATCCCCCGATTTTTATTGCCGCCGGAGCCTGTGCGAGATACTAATCGAACATGCCTTACGATGCGTTTTCACATGTAGACTATTGGGTCTTTGACCTCGATAACACCCTTTATCCACCGCACGTCCGATTGTTTGACCAGATCGAGCGGCATATGGCGAATTACGTGATGCGCGAGCTGAATGTAGACGAGGAAACCGCCCAACAACTACGTCGGAAATACTGGCGTGAACATGGAACGACGCTGGCGGGATTGATGCGGATACACAACATCGACCCCGACCCATACTTACACGAGGTCCATCAACTCGACCTAAGTCATATCGAGGTCGATACGGCTTTGCGGGAAGCAATCTCGGCGTTGCCGGGGCGGAAAATTATTTATACGAACGGATCGCGTGAACACGGCGAGCGCGTGTCGACAGCACGTGGCCTAGGCGGAATTTTCGACGCCATTTATGGTGTTGAGGATGCTGGGTATGCGCCAAAACCGGACGTTGCCGCCTTTCAAAAGGTGTTCACGATTGACGGCGTCAAGACGGAACACGCGGCGATGTTTGAAGACGACATCAGAAATCTTGCCATCCCGCATGCATTGGGAATGAAAACGGTGCTTGTGGGGCCGTTAGAAACCGCGCAACATGTCGAACATCAAACTGAGGATTTGGCTGCGTTTCTGGCGCAGCTGGTGCGAAAAGTTACCTGAGGTAAGAAACATGGAACGGATCGAGACGGATATTTTGGTCGCAGGCGGTGGAGTTGCCGGACTTTGCGCGACAGCCGCTTTTGCAGCGGAGGGTTTCGAGACCTTATGCGTTGATCCGGTACCGCCGATTACTGATGAAAATGCCGATGGCGCAGATTTGCGCAGCACGGCGTTTTTACTACCGTCTGTGGCTTTGTTGAAAAAGTCAGGATTGTGGCAAAGGCTCGATGAATACGCCGCCCCATTGCGCATTATGCGGATCGTTGATTCCGGAGGTGAAGAACATGGCCTTCGTGAACAAGCAAACTTTGATGCTCACGACATCGACCGCGAGGCCTTTGGTTACAACCTTCCGAACTGGCTGTTGCGCCGCGAAATGGTGGCGCATGTCGCGGACCTACCGTCCGCACGTCTCGAAGCACCGGTTAAGGTTGATCGGATTACTCCACGTCTAAACGGCGCATTGGTGCAGCTATCCGATGGTCGTCAGGTTTTTGCAAAACTGGTGGTCGCAGCGGACGGGCGGAATTCGGTTATCCGCGAGCAGTTGGGAATCAAAGTCAAAAAATGGCGTTACGGCCAAAAAGCGTTAGTGTTCAATGTTCGTTGCGAACGGCCACACGAAAATGTTTCGACCGAAATTCACCGCTCCGGTGGGCCGTTCACGCTGGTGCCTTTGCCAGATCAAACCGGTGTGCATCAATGTGCAGTGGTCTGGATGGAAACAGGACCAAATGCAGACGATTTGCAAAAAATGAACGAAGCAGATTTCAATGCTGCGTTAAATCTGCGAGCGTGTGGAATTCTCGGGAAACTCGAGCTTTCGAGCAAACGCATTCTCTGGCCGATTATTGCCCAGCGGGCTACGCAACTGAACGGCCCTCGTACGGCCCTTCTGGCCGAGGCAGCGCATGTTATACCACCAATCGGGGCACAAGGCTTGAACATGAGTCTGGCAGATCTGTCGGCACTTGTGGATTTGACTGTTGCCGCACGAAACACGGGCAAAGACTTCGGTTCACCTGAGGTTTTATCCGAGTACCACCGGACCCGTTGGCCAGATATGGCTGCGCGTATCAAGGGTGTCGACGTCCTTAACCGCGCCGCAATGGCGGAATCGCAAAACCTGCGTGATCTACGTCGGGCGGGCTTAAAGGCACTATATGGGCTTGGGCCTTTGCGTAAAGCTGCGATGAAAGCCGGATTGGGCGCTTAAATCGTCGTGCCTCCGGACTTTTCTTCGGAAAGAAGTACGTTCGATTCTACGTTCCCAACGCCCGGCAACGTCATAATCCGTCGCCGCAAAATCCGTTCGAAATCCGATAAATCCCGCGCAACTACCTTTAGCCGATAATCGTAAACACCAAGAACGTGCTGAACCAGTTGCACCTCCGGAATGGCGGAAACCGCGCGCTCAAAGTCTTCGATGCTTACCCGCCCTTTGGTAACAAGCTTAACTCCAAGATACACCACAACGTCAAAACCGAGCTTTTCACGATCCAATACAATAGAGCGACCACGGATGACGCCAGATTCCTCCAACCGTTTAATGCGTCGCCATGCGGCGGGTTGCGAGAGACCTACGGCAACCCCCACTTCCTTGGCATTCAATCCACCGTTTTGCTGATACGCCCGTAGGATCGCGCGGTCAGCGTCGTCGAGATCAATAATCAAAGCGGCAACCTCTCGGTATTTTTAACTTCGGAGACAAGCATTAACGCCTCGATATCTGTTATGTGCGGCAAGGCTAGAATACGGGATTTGTAAATTTCCTGATAATGCTTCAGATCCCGCGCCCGCACGTCCATACGAATGTCCACGCGCCCCAGAAGGGTCTGGATAGCGTCAACTTCCGGTACTTTATTGGCCTCGCGAATGAACTCGTCAAAGGCATTACCTTGAGTTTTATCAAGCGTAATGCGCAAGAACACCAGCACAGCGTAGCCGAGTGCTCCATAATCAATTTCCACCCGGCGGCCTTTGATAATTCCGGCGCTTTCAAGTTTTTCAATCCGTCGCCAACAAGGCCCGGCCGACATATTCGCCTGTGCTGCCAATTCAGCAACAGAAAGGCTCGCGTCGTCCTGCAATATCCTCAGCAGTTTTCTATCGATGTCGTCAACTTGCATTATTTTATCGCTATTCCGACTTATTGTGAATTCACTTTCTACAATATGGCAAATATAAGTGATAATGGAAATGCTTTTGTACAGAATATCCCTATTCTGAGTTCATCAAACAACGCCGAAAGGGAATTATCATGCGCGTATACTACGATCGCGATTGCGACATCAATCTTATCAAAGACATGAAAGTAGCCATTCTTGGTTACGGATCACAGGGCCATGCTCACGCATTGAACATGCGCGACTCGGGGGCCAAAAACGTCGTCGTAGCATTGCGTGAGGGCTCCCCGTCCGCTGCTAAAGCCGAAGGTGAAGGCCTTAAGGTTATGGGCATTGCCGAAGCTGCCGCTTGGTGTGACCTGATCATGTTCACTATGCCGGATGAACTTCAGGCGGACACTTACAACAAATACGTAAAAGACAACCTCCGCGAAGGCGCGGCGATGGCGTTTGCGCACGGTCTGAACGTCCACTTCAACCTTATCGAGCCAAAAGCCGGCGTTGACGTGATCATGATGGCACCAAAAGGTCCGGGTCATACCGTTCGTGGCGAATTCGTCAAAGGCGGCGGCGTTCCGTGTCTTGTGGCTGTTGACACAGACGCAACCGGTAAAGCTATGGAAATCGGCCTTTCCTATTGTTCTGCTATTGGCGGCGGTCGCTCCGGTATTATTGAGACAAACTTCCGCCAAGAGTGCGAAACCGACCTATTCGGCGAGCAGGCTGTTCTCTGTGGTGGTCTCGTTGAACTGATCCGCATGGGCTTCGAAACACTTGTTGAAGCTGGCTACGAGCCTGAGATGGCCTACTTCGAGTGCTTGCACGAAGTTAAACTGATCGTTGACCTGATCTATGAAGGCGGCATCGCCAACATGAACTACTCGATCTCCAACACTGCGGAATATGGCGAGTATGTTTCCGGTCCACGCATTCTTCCATACGAAGAAACCAAAGCACGCATGAAAGATGTTCTAACAGACATCCAGAACGGCAAATTCGTTCGCGACTTCATGCTGGAAAACGCTGTTGGTCAACCGTCGTTCAAAGCGACGCGCCGCATCAACGACGAGCACCAGATCGAGCAAGTTGGCGAACAACTCCGTGGTATGATGCCTTGGATCTCGGCTGGCAGAATGGTCGACAAAGAAAAGAACTAAGCTTTAGTTACCATAAAAGTTTGATGGCCCGTTGTTAATTCGACGGGCCATTTTCGTTTTTATATCGAAACCTCTTGGCAAGCCGACCCTGCACGTGGCATCTCATATATATCAAACATATGAGGCCTGCCATGCATCCAATCCACGCGCCCTTCCCGATGAGTCGTTCTCGCCGATTGCGGCGCACCCCATGGATGCGTAGCCTTGTGCAAGAGACGCAGTTAAGCGTTTCGGATTTGATCTGGCCGATCTTTGTACGCGAAGGCGAAAACGTTCGCGAACCGGTGACCTCTCTTCCCGGTGTTGAGAGGCTAAGCATCGACAATGCAGTGCGCGCTGCTGAAGAAGCGGCAACGCTCGGCATTCCGGTAATTGCTCTTTTTCCTTACACCGACTCGTCGCTAAAAACACCCGATGCGGCCGAGGCGTGGAATCCGGACAATCTGGTAAACCGCGCCACACGTGCGATCAAAGCAGCGGTTCCGGATATTGGTATTATGCTTGATGTCGCTCTTGATCCTTATAATTCCGACGGCCACGACGGGTTGGTTCGTGATGGTATAGTCCTAAACGATGAAACGCTCGGCGCGCTGGAACAACAAACGATCGCACAGGCCGAGGCCGGGGCCGACATTCTGGGGCCGAGCGATATGATGGACGGTCGCGTCGCGATCATGCGTCAAGCACTTGAAGCAAACGATTTTCCGGATGTAGCGATCATGAGCTACTCTGCTAAATACGCCAGCGCTTTCTATGGCCCCTTCCGCGACGCGGTCGGCGCAAGCGGGGCACTGAAAGGCGACAAGAAAACCTATCAGATGGATTACGCAAACACTGACGAGGCCCTACGCGAGGTTGCCAAAGACTTGTCTGAGGGCGCCGATATGGTGATGGTCAAACCCGGTATGCCCTACCTCGACGTTTGCCAGCGCGTTAAGTCTGAATTCGGCGTCCCCACCTATGCCTATCAGGTCAGCGGAGAATACGCGATGATCTGTGCAGCCGGTCAAAATGGCTGGATAGATCAGGATAAAGCGATGCTCGAAAGTCTAGGTGCATTCAAACGTGCCGGGTGTGATGGCGTTCTGACGTATTTCGCCAACCGGGTCGCCCGCATGTTGCTGGACGAGGAATACTGATTTACCTACCGGCAGGATTCAGCCACCCCGAATAGTTTTTCTAGCGTCATAAATGTTGGCGTGCTAAATTTTTCGCAATTGGCAGAAGCAGTTAATAATAAAAGGATAACTCCGATGACCAACTGGACCAGACGCACATTTTTAGCAGCAACAGCAGCAACAGCGGCCTGTACGAGCACAGGCATCAGTAAACCGGTTTCACAAATTGACACGGAAATCGACGCTGCACGCGATAAACTATTCCGCACAATTCCCGGCACACAGCAACTAGCCTCGCAAGCGGCAGGTTTGCTGATCATACCCGAAATCACCGAAGCCGGATTTATGGTCGGCGGTTCTTATGGTGAGGGCGGATTGCTTATTGGCGATGCGAAAGTGGACTATTTCTCGTTCTCGGCCGCATCTTTCGGACTTCAGATCGGCGCGCAGCGCTTCAGCCACGCGTTGTTCTTCATGACGCAAGAAAGTCTCGCCGGCTTTAGAAACGCGGATGGCTGGCAGCTAGGTGTCGACGCCGAATTTGTATACGCTCAGGATTCCGGTTCTGTTGGTGTGTCAACTAACACAATCAACCTACCGGTTTATGCCGTCGTATTCGGCCAGCAAGGTGCGATCCTAGGCGCGACACTTCAGGGTGCTAAATATTCCCGCATAATTCGCTAGATTCAACAGCTTAGCGCCGGGTCTTCCACTAAAAGTGGATCGCCCGACCGTACGCGTCAAGCACGCTTTCATGCATCATTTCCGACAACGTTGGATGCGGGAAGACCGTCTGCATCAGGTCTTCCTCGGTGGTCTCTAATTGACGGCCAACGACGTATCCCTGAATAAGCTCGGTCACTTCAGCACCCACCATATGAGCACCCAGCAATTCCCCGGTTTTCGCGTCAAATACGGTCTTCACCATGCCCTCGGGCTCCCCCAGAGCGATTGCTTTGCCGTTGCCCATGAAAGGGAAGCGGCCAACTTTAATGTCGTATCCGAGCTCCTTGGCTTTAGCCTCCGAATACCCGACCGAGGCAACCTGCGGCTGGCAATACGTGCAACCGGCAATGCTTTCGGGTTTAACGGCGTGAACCTTCATTCCAGCGATTTTCTCGGCAACCATCACACCTTCATGACTGGCCTTATGCGCAAGCCACGGAGCGCCGGCAATATCGCCGATCGCGTAAAGTCCAGGAACCGAGGTTTCGCAGTACTGACCAGTTACAACATGGGTTCGATCAATTTCTACGCCCAGTTTTTCCAAACCAAGCCCTTCTACATTCCCGACAATCCCTACGGCCGAAATCACGGTGTCGAATTCTTCGGTGATAGTTTTTCCACCAGTTTCAATATGCGCAGTTACTTTACCTTTTGCACGATCCAGCTTTTTAACCATGGATTTCTCCATGATTTTCATGCCTTGTTTTACGAATTGCTTTTTTGCGAAGGCGGAGATTTCGGCATCTTCCACAGGCAGAACGCGGTCCATCACTTCAACGACCGTTGTATCGGCACCCAAGGTATTGAAGAAACTCGCAAACTCGATCCCAATGGCACCCGAACCGATAACCAGTAATTTCTTAGGCATGTGTGGTGGATTAAGCGCGTGCTTATACGTCCAGACCAACTCGCCATCGGCCTCTAAGCCCGGAAGTTCACGTGCACGCGCACCGGTTGCCAGAATGATGTTTTTGGCCGTCAGTGTATCGATACCTTTATCAGTTTTAACCGAAACTTTACCGGCAGCAGTGATTGTGGCCTCTCCCATAATCACGGTAACTTTGTTCTTTTTCAGAAGATGCCCTACACCGCCGGACAACTGCTTGGCGACACCACGCGAACGTTTAACAACGGCATCAAGATCGTAACCGATTTTACCGGCAGACAACCCGAATTCCTTCGCGCGTTCCATCAGATGAAAGACTTCGGCTGATCGCAACATTGCCTTGGTCGGGATACAGCCCCAGTTCAAACAAATTCCACCAAGATGCTCGCGTTCGATCACCGCAACTTTTAAACCCAATTGCGCTGCACGGATTCCGGCTACATAGCCGCCTGGACCTGCACCGATTACAACAACATCAAAAGAAGCGTCAGCCATGTGGAATTCTCCGCTGGATAAATTTGGTATAGCGCTAAACTAGTTTTAAACCATAAGCCAGACAGAAGCCGTGGACAAGCCTACTTGTCCATATTTTGAACCGTAAAACCGTACCCGCCTGCATCAAGGTAAGCGACTTCGCTTTCCGTGGAGGCACGCCCCAGCGCATCATTGCGATACGGGAAGCGCCCAAAGTCGCGAATTACCTGCCGATGCGCACGCGCGTGCAACAGATTTGGTGTGCCGGGCATACGTGTAATGAATGCCCTGACACCGGAATCCTGATCCATCAAACACTCGGAATGCATGAACGGTAAATAGAAAAACTGCCGCATGGGGCCATCAATCTCTTTGTCGAAATTCCGTAGTAAAGCCTTCTGGGCAACGCATCGCGCCATACGGTCTGTTGAGAACGATGCCCCGTCCCCACGGAACATATTACGCGGAAACTGGTCGACTAGAATTATCAGCGCCAAAGCGGAACGCGCAGTCAACTGCCAACGGGAAAACTCGCCGTCGCGCGCCTGTGTCCAAGCCTCATGGAATCGCGATCTGATTTCATCGTCAAATTCCGGAGATTGCTTGTACCAACCTTCCATTCCGGCGTCGGTCCAAAAGGCCAGAATATCGTCAACCAGCTTATCCATGCCCGCAGTTCCTTAACATTGGCTATACCGCATGTTTGCATAATTTGAGAATTATCCAAGTAAAAAGTTCAGGCGTGCCCTAATCCTCTTCTTGCGCCATCTCAATGGCGACTTCTTGCGCCACCTCAACAGCAATTGGCGAGGATTGTGGAAGCACCGCTGCGTAAGCCGATGTTTCGTCGACCGGTGTCGGTGCCCTCTTGGTTGTGCGGTATAGGGCGTAGGCCGTTATCGAAAGGAACAGCGTGGCGAGCAGAACGAAATAACTATTCGGACCGAACGTTGTCATCGACCAACCAACCAGAAGCGGCATGCCAATAGCTCCCACGCCGTTCAGAAAGATCAACCCACCAGAAGCTGCGGCCATATCATCCTGTTCCAGATAGTCATTGGTGTAAGCTATTAACAATGAATACAATGGATTAGCTATACCACCGGCGACAAATGCCAACGTATATAATACTAACTGGTACTGCGTTAGAGCCATCCCCATAAACACGGATACTCCGCCAAATCCGGTTAGCATAATAACCAAGTGGCGCCGGTCGACTTTGTCCGAGACCCAGCCGATGGGATATTGCCAAATCAAACCACCTACATAAATCAAGCCGACAAATATTGTCGTCTCCTTGACCGTCATCCCGACTGCTGTGCCGTAAACGGAGGGCATCCCGAACAATGTCGCAAAAACCCCTCCGAGAACGAAAATGCCAACGCATCCGAGCGGTGAAATCTTGTACAGGTCCGCCAGACTCATACGCTTTGATGCGTGGAATACAGGCGCGGGCGTGACGGACAACAGAATCGGCATGAAGGAAACTGATACAAGAACCGACATCAGAACAAACAGTGTGTAGCCGCCAACATCCGCAAAGTTTACCATTATCTGCGCCGCGACAATCCCGATCATTTGGACGATAATGTATATGGACAGCGCCTGACCACGCGTTTCATTGGTCGCAGAATCGTTCAGCCAACTTTCGGCGACGACATACACGCCAGCAAAACAAAACCCCACGACGACTCGCATTAACGTCCAGACAAACGGATCCGGAACTGCGGCATAAAGAATAAATGCAGCCGAAATTAGCGAACCGAGCGCGGCGAACACACGGACATGCCCAACCCTACGGATAAGATGCGGCGTGATGTAGGAACCGCCGAGGAAACCGAGGAAATACCCGCTCATAACATATGACATCGTGGTCGGCGAGAACCCTTCAATAGCGCCGCGCAAACCCAGCAACGTCCCCTGCAAGCCGTTTCCAGCCATCAGAAGCATCATACCGAGCAGTAGCGGCCACGCATTCTTGAAGATGTAAAACATGTATTTCCCTTACAAAATCGATTCCCAGAATACGGCACGGCGGGTGAAGGATTTGTCACGTTTCCGACAAATTAGTCGATTTTTGTCGGTTCTCGAAATAGAAGCGAGCTGTCACCGTAAGAAAAGAAGCGATAGCCCTCGGCGATAGCATGAGAATATATCTGCTTTATCCGATCGTATCCGACCAAAGCTGCGACAAGCATCATCAAAGTCGATTTGGGCAAGTGGAAGTTCGTCATCAGCGCGTTGGTAACTTTAAATTTGTATCCCGGACGGATGAAGATATCGGTGTCACCAACCCACGCCGCAATCTCACCAATCCCCGTCGCTGCGGTTTCAATCAGACGAAGCGCTGTCGTTCCAACCGGAATCACGCGTCCGCCATTTGCGATGGTCTGGTTAATAGCGGCAGCGGCTTCGTGCGAAACCTCCCCCCACTCGCTATGCATTTTGTGTTCGTCAATATTGTCCACTTTTACCGGAAGAAAGGTTCCGGCCCCTACGTGCAAGGTTACTTCGGTCGAATTCACACCCAGCGTGTCGAGCCGCGCCAGTAATTCCGCATCAAAATGGAGTGACGCCGTAGGCGCGGCCACTGCCCCTGTCCTACTGGCGAAAACGGTCTGGTAGTCGTCCTTGTCACGCTCATCAGCCGCCCGCTTCGTCGCTATATACGGGGGCAAGGGCATCGCGCCGATTTTCTCGATCGCGACATCCAGTTCCTGGCCATTGCGGTCAAACACCAGCGTGACCTCTCCGCCATCTTTTGCCTGAACATTTGCCTTTAGATCACCAAAGGAAATGTTATCGCCGACCCGCAATCGTTTCGCGGGTTTTGCCAGCGCAACCCAGGTATTCGAATCTGTACGCTCAATCAGATTAACTTCGATATGAGCGAACCCCGAACCATGCGGCGTTTCACGAAACCTCTCGCCCGAAAGTCGCGCAGGAATGACTTTGGTGTTGTTGAAGACCAACAGGTCTCCAGCCTGCAACCATGATGGCAAATCATAGACATGCGCATCCACGATATCGCCATTTGCTACCAGCATTTTTGATGCAGGTCGCGGGCTGACTGGCCGCAATGCAATCAGTTCTTCGGGCAATTCGAAATCATAGTCGCTTAATGTCTGCATAACGGCCTCTCCAGTTTGTGCCGCTGTAATACGTAACCAAAGGTCTGAAAAGCGGTTTTACTAGTTTTCATTCCCGCCCCGATTGGTATTGTCAGCACAAAACTCAGGAGACAACCATGCAAGTCGGCGATAAATTCCCATCCTTCACTCTCCCACGCGACGGAGGCGGTGAATTGACCCTGTCTGATTTTAGAGGGAAGAAGTTGGTGCTCTTCCTGTATCCAAAAGATGACACCCCCGGCTGCACGACGGAATCGATCGAATTTACGGCGACGCGCGACGAATTCGACAAAGCTGGCGCCGTTGTTGTTGGACTATCCAAAGATACCGTAAAAAAACATGACAAGTTCATCGAAAAGCACAGTCTGGGTGTTCCGTTGCTGTCCGACGAGAACGGAACCCTGATCGAGCCGCTAGGATGTTGGGTCGAAAAGAATATGTATGGCCGCACCTATATGGGAATCGAGCGCACAACATTTCTTATCGACGGCGCAGGCGTAGTACAGAATATTTGGCACAAAGTGAAAGTCAAAGGTCACGTGGCGGAGGTTCTGGAAGCCGCGAAAGAGGTTTAAACATTTCCGTGCTGACGTTGCTGCGTGAGCCAATCTTCGCCAGCTGTTCGGCCCGTTTGGGGTTTTTAGTTGCTATGACCGCGATATTTTCATATCCACCATTAGGAAAAAAATGTTGCCTGATGACTGGCGACGACAAACAGGGTGCGGGCGTTTAATGTCGCAGTTTTTCAAAGCGGTGAATAAACCGCTTGCCAAGTTTTTGCCAGAACAGACGCTCGTCATGAAGACGCGCACCGATCAGCGCGAGCTGACCTTTTCGCCTATCACGCGTTTGGTTTTACTGACTGGAGCCACGCTGGCACTCGGCTGGCTCGTTGTCGCGACCACAGCGACCATCTCCAGCAGCTTTGAATCAGATAACGCGCAGGCCCGCAGTGAATCCCTGCAGGACGCATACGAATTGCGTTTGACCGAGCTTTCCACCGAGCGGGACGAATTTGCACGCCAGTCGCAAGCGATGCAGGCGCGTTTCACTTTGGCGTTGGAACAAGTATCGTCACAACAAGACGATCTGATCGATGCGATGACCGTTCAAAACGAACAGAAGATCACACTTTTTGCGCTACAACGAAAATTGAACTCGGTGATCGCGGAAAGAAATGCGGCCCAAGCCGGGCTAGATGGCCTGCAAGCCGAATTTGCGGCTAGTGCTGAAGGAAGTGGTCCTCGCGAGTCCAGCGAGCATGAACTGAAAGTTACCGTAACCGCGCTTAACGATGTACTTTCAGAAACACTCCAGACCCGTGACGACGCAATCGACTACACTGTATCGCTTGAGAACCAGATCACGGAAACCGAACAACGGATAAAACTGGACGCACAGCGGCGCGACCGGATGATAACCCAACTGGAAGAAGCGGTTCTCATCTCACTAGGTCCGCTAAAAGCGATGTTTAAGCGCACCGGTATGGACGTCGACAGTTTGCTCGCGAATGTGCGTCGTAATTATTCGGGCTCTGGCGGGTTAAGCTTCGCTTTGGATGATGTTGAATTTGTAGGGTACGACGCGGCGGACATGCGGCTCGAGGCCTTGATGCGTGATCTGGACACGGTGCAAATATATAATATCGCAGCGGGCAAACTACCCCTCGCAATGCCTGTGTTAACGACGTTCCGCTATTCAAGCCATTTTGGTCCACGTAACGGAAAACTGCACAAGGGTGTAGACATGGCGGGAGCAACTGGCAGCCCGATCTATGCCACCGCAGATGGTGTCGTCAGCTTTGCCGGATGGCAAACCGGTTATGGTAATGTCGTAAAGATTTCGCATGAGTTCGGTTTCGAAACCGTTTATGCACATCAAAGCAAAATCCGCGTGACCAAGGGCCAGAGGGTCTCGCGCGGCGAAAGAATTGGTGATATGGGGAATACTGGTCGAAGCAGTGGCCCCCATCTTCACTATGAAGTTCACACTGACGGTAAAGCCGTCAATCCGATGGAATATATAAAGGCAGGACAAAATGTTTACTAAACCAAAATCGGGCGATGCGCCCGCAACGACTCCGACTTCTACTCCAAGCGCAAGCTCGTCCAAACCGGCTTCTTCTGCGCCTGCAGCATCGGCAAAGCCAAAGCCGGCTCCGTCGATCCTTTCGTCCGATCTGACGATCAAAGGCAACGTGACAACAACCGGTGACGTTCAAGTTGAAGGTACCGTCGAAGGCGACATTCGCGCACATCTTTTGACCGTTGGCGAAGGCGCAACGATCAAAGGTGAAGTGATTGCAGACGACGTTGTGGTTAACGGTCGTGTTGTCGGCCGCCTGCGTGGCCTGAAGGTACGCCTGACAGCGACTGCACGCGTTGAGGGTGACATCATCCACAAAACAATCGCGATTGAAAGCGGTGCACATTTTGAAGGCACTGTTCAGCGTCAGGATGATCCACTTTCTGCCAAAACACCAAAATCCGCTTCTTAAGCATCAGGCAGCAGTGCTGTTACAAAAATTTAGGGGTTTCGGTTCATCCGGGGCCCCTTTTCTATAACTTTACGTCTTAAACCGAGGGTTTCTGAACCTTCCTGATTGAAGTCGTATATGGTTATCGGTTACACTTCAGGACACAAGATATTGGTGTTTTACACGAAATGGCCCGATTATGACCGATGATACGAATACTCCGGAAAACGAAGGCGAACAGCCACCCGAGCGTGCAGTTTACGACGGGCCCAATATTTCCATCGTAGACGAGATGAAAACCTCGTATCTGGACTATGCGATGAGCGTAATCGTGTCGCGCGCTATCCCCGATTTGCGGGACGGCCTGAAACCGGTTCACCGCCGTATTCTATATGCGATGTACGAAACTAACAACACGTTCGACAAGTCCTACCGCAAATCAGCACGCCCGGTCGGGGACACGATGGGTAAGTATCACCCTCACGGTGACAGCGCTATTTACGACGCACTGGTTCGCATGGCGCAGGATTTCTCGATGTCGCTGCCGTTACTAGACGGTCAGGGCAACTTCGGCTCGATGGACGGCGATAAAGCCGCGGCGATGCGTTACACCGAGGTGCGGATGGCGAAAACCGCAAACTCGTTGCTCGCCGACATCGAAAAAGACACTGTCGATTTTCAGGATAACTACGACGGCAAAGATCAGGAACCTTCTGTTCTGCCTGCGCGCTATCCAAACATGCTGGTGAATGGCGCGGGCGGCATCGCCGTTGGTATGGCTACAAACATTCCGCCGCACAACCTCGGCGAAGTAATCGACGCAACACAGGCCCTGATCGAACAGCCTGACCTAGATTCGATTCAGTTGATGGAATACATCCCCGCCCCTGATTTCCCGACGGGCGGTGTCATTCTAGGTAATGCTGGCGCGCGTAAAGCCTATACCGAGGGGCGCGGATCCGTCGTCACTCGCTCCAAAACTTCCGTGGAAGAAATCCGCAAGGACCGTTTCGCGATTGTGGTGCACGAGATTCCGTATCAGGTGAACAAAGCCACGATGATTGAAAAAATCGCACATCTGGCGCGCGACAAGAAAATCGAAGGCATCGCCCACGTTCAAGACGAATCCGACCGTTTCGGCGTGCGGGTCGTGGTGGAACTGAAACGCGATGCTACACCCGAAGTCGTTTTGAACCAACTCTTCCGTTTCACGCCGATGCAAACCAGCTTTGGCTGCAACATGTTGGCTCTAAATGGGGGGCGTCCGGAACAACTCGACCTACGGAAATTCCTGACGTCATTTATCGCCTTCCGCGAAGAAGTCGTCGCACGCCGCACCGCGTTTGAACTGCGCAAGGCACGCGAACGCAGCCATATCCTTTGTGGATTGGCCGTAGCCGTGTCGAATGTTGACGAAATTGTTGCGACAATCCGCTCGTCAAAAGACCCTGCAGAAGCCCGCACAAAACTGATGGATCGTCGCTGGCCTGCGCAAGACATCGCCGATTACATTCGTTTGATCGACGATCCGAGCCATAAAATCAACGACGACGGCACCTATTACCTGTCCGAGACCCAAGCCCGCGCCATTCTGGAATTACGCCTGCAACGCTTGACCGCAATGGGCGTAAAAGAGGTTACAGACGAGCTCCAGGAACTAGCCGGTAAAATCAAAGATTACCTGGAAATCCTGCGTTCCCGCGAGCGGATCATGAGCATTATTTCTGCCGAGTTGGCCGAAGTTAAAGAGATGTTCGCAGTCCCTCGCCGCTCGGAAATCATTGATTTCACTGGCGATATGGATGACGAAGACCTGATCGAATCCGAAGACATGGTCGTTACCGTCACCAACTCCGGTTACATCAAACGTACCATGATCGAAGAATTCCGCAGCCAGAAACGGGGCGGCAAGGGCACGCAAGGCATGAGCACCAAAGACGAAGATTTCGTTACCCAGCTGTTCATTGCCAATACGCATACACCGCTGTTGTTCTTCACAACTGACGGAATCGTTTACAAACTGAAAACATGGCGCCTGCCTCCGGGTGGCCGGAACGCACGCGGTAAGGCAATCGTTAATATTTTGCCAATCCCACAAGACGCTTCGATAGCTGCTATCATGCCGGTTGACGTGCCCGAAGAAGAGTGGGACGACCTACAAATTGTCTTTGCAACCTCGACCGGAGACGTCCGTCGCAACGCGTTGTCCGATTTCACCAACGTGAAATCCAACGGCAAAATTGCAATGAAGTTACCGGAAGGTGTTCGCTTAATCGACGCGCGAATTTGCCATCAAGACAACGACTTCTTGCTTACAACGAAACTCGGCAAGGCTATTCGCTTTGCGGTGACTGATGTGCGCGTCTTCAAAGGGCGCGACTCGACCGGTGTACGCGGTATCAAGCTGGCACAAGGCGACGAAGTGGTTTCGATGTCGATTCTTCGTCACGTCGACGCAACACCGGACGAGCGTAATGCATACTTCAAAATGCGCCGCGCAGTGACGGGTGAAGAAGGCGCTGAAATCGAAAACGTCGAGACCACCATCTCTTCAGAGCGTTATGCCGAATTGTCTGCGCTCGAAGAGTGGATCCTGACAATTACTGCGGGGGGCTATGGCAAGCGCTCGTCTGCGCATGAATATCGTGTCTCGGGTCGCGGTGGTCAGGGTATCGCCGCTGCCAATCTTGGACGCCGCGGGGACACAATTATTGCCGCCTTCCCGGTTGAGGACGACGACCAGATCATGCTCGCCACGACCACCGGTCAAAGCATCCGCTGTCCGGTTGACGGAATTTCCCGCCAAGGTCGCGGATCGTCTGGAGTTACCGTGTTTAATACCGGTAAAGACGAAACAGTCATCTCGGTTGCCTGGATCGCGGAACAAGGTGACGACGACGCCGAAGAGGCCGATGTTATCGAATAATATCAGGGGCTGCATTCGCGGCCCCTTTTCTTTTGCGGCCACCTGCCCTAAATCCCCTTCATGACAAAACCTATACATATCATCGGCGGCGGTATGGCCGGATCCGAGGCAGCATGGCAAATCGCCCAAATGGGCGTGCCGGCAATCATTCATGAAATGCGTCCGAACGTCGAAACTTTCGCGCACCAAACGCAAAACCTCGCCGAACTGGTGTGTTCAAACTCGTTCAGATCTGACGACGACGAGGCGAACGCGGTTGGTTTGCTGCATTGGGAAATGCGGCAAGCGGGTGGACTGATCATCGAAATGGGTGACAAGCACGCCGTGCCTGCAGGAAGTGCGCTTGCGGTTGATCGCGACGCTTTTTCCACAGACGTGACTGCGCGACTAGAGCAACACCCGCTGGTAACAATCGAACGCGGCGAAGTTGCAAGTATTCCACCGGAAGACTGGGACAGCGTCATTATCGCCACCGGGCCACTTACGTCTGTCAGCTTGGCCGAAGCCGTTCTGGCGCTGACAGATGAATCATCGCTATCGTTTTTCGACGCCATCGCACCGATCATCTACGCGGAAAGCATCGACATGAGCAAAGCGTGGTTGCAGTCGCGCTATGACAAAGGCGATACCGAAGAAGAACGCACCGCCTATATCAACTGCCCGATGGACGAAGAACAATATAACGCATTCATTGATGCGCTTTTGGCCGCCGAGAAAACCGAATTCAAAGACTGGGAAAAGGACACGCCGTATTTTGATGGATGTCTTCCAATCGAAGTGATGGCTGAACGCGGCCGCGAAACTTTGCGCTTCGGTCCGATGAAACCCGTCGGTCTGACGAACCCCCATCAACCAGACATTAAAGCACATGCAGTGGTTCAACTTCGTCGCGATAACGCTCTGGGAACGCTATATAATATTGTCGGCTTCCAGACGAAGATGAAATACGGAGCGCAAGCGGAAGTGTTCAAGATGATACCGGGTCTCGAAGACGCCAACTTCGCGCGTCTGGGTGGTATTCATCGTAATACGTTTATCAATTCCCCGCGCCTGCTTGATGATCAGATGCGCCTGAAGGCGATGCCTCGGCTGCGGTTTGCCGGTCAGATCACAGGTGTTGAAGGCTATGTCGAGAGCACCGCCATGGGCCTATTGGCCGGCCGGATGGCAGCGAGCGAACGCCTCGGTATTCCGATTTCATCCCCGCCGAATACAACGGCTACAGGTGCGTTGATAAGTCATATTTCGGGTGGTGCTGCGGCCAAAACTTTCCAGCCAATGAACGTTAATTTTGGCCTGTTCCCGTTGGTTGACGGCGTTAAAGGAGGCCGGCGCAACCGTCCTGCCCGCTACAAAGCCTACACAGATCGTGCGAAGGCGGACTGGAACGCATGGCTCACGTAGAACGCTTTGCTCCTTCGCCGACCGGCTTGCTGCACCTCGGACACGCATTTTCTGCCTTGACCGCGTGGGACAGATCACAAGCTGTTGGCGGAGAATTCCTGCTGCGCCTGGAAGATATCGACAGCACGCGTTCGAAACAGGAATATGTCGACGCAATATTCGAAGACCTGTCCTGGCTTGGAATCGCTTGGCCCCGGCCTGTGATGCTGCAATCGACTCGTATGTCAGCCTATCAATCGGCATTGCGTCAGCTGGACAAACTGGGCGTTACGTATCGCTGCAATTGCACACGACGCGATATTGCTGACGCGCTGAGCGCGCCACAAGAAGGGGTTCAGATTGGACCTGACGGGCCGGTTTATCCGGGCACCTGTAAAAGTCGCTACATTTTAGATGAACATGCCGCTATTCGATTGAATATGGAGGCGGCGATCGAACTGCTTGGTTCGCAGCCGATCGCGTTCGAGGAACTTGGAGAAGGTCCTAACACCGAAACTGGTCATATTGTGACTTCAGCCGAACAAATGATCTCCGGCATTGGCGACATTGTTTTGGCCCGAAAAGATATTGGTACATCCTACCACCTATCGGTGGTTGTCGATGACGCGGCGCAGAAAGTAACTCATATTACGCGCGGTCAGGATCTATTCGAAGCGACGCCTATTCACCGTGTCCTGCAAAACCTCCTCAGATTGGCGGAGCCTCGATATTACCACCACCGCCTGATCCGCGATGAAAACGGAAAGCGGTTGGCCAAACGCGATGACTCGCGGGCGATCCGGAAATACCGCGCCGATGGGGCAAGCCCTCGGGATATCAGAAAAATGGTTGGCCTAAACCATCGGTGAGGAAATCTCGACCTCGGAACCATCACGAACGGCTGTGTAAAAACAGCTACGGCGGTTGGTGTGACATGCGGGCCCAGTCTGGCGCACAATCATCAACAAACAATCCCGATCACAATCCACCCGAAGCTCGACCAGTTCCTGGATATGACCGGAGGTTTCACCCTTGCGCCAATATTCGGAACGCGACCGAGACCAATAGGTGGCCCGTCCGGTTTTTAACGTTTCTTTGATGCTTTCCGCATTCATCCACGCCATCATCAAAACCTCGCCGGATTCATCTTGCGCGATCGCAGGGATTAATCCCGCTGCGTCATATTTCAAAGAAGTGACATCAAATTTCGACATTTCTTGACCTTTCAGGTTTCTTTCCGGCTTTCACCTCCTTATCTAATTCGCAGTAACGGAAAAGCAAAGGGCATAGACGTTGAGCAATTCTGACCTGATAAGCCTCTACTCAAAGCGCATTCTTGCGCTGGCCGCATCAATTCCACATACCGATCGACTTGCGGAGCCAGACGCAACTTCGCAAAAACGTTCTCCTTTGTGCGGATCGAACGTAACGGTGGATATCTGCCAGCGCGACGGCATCGTCACCGCTTTTGGTCAGGACGTAAAAGCCTGTGCATTGGGCCAGGCCGCCTCTTCCGTTGTCGGCTCAGTTATCTTGGGTCGAAACGTTGAGGAGCTCGAAAAAGCCCGTGATCAACTTCTAGCGATGCTGAAAACTGACGGTCCTGTGCCAGACGCTCCCTTCGACGGATTCGAAGTTCTCCTACCGGCCCGTGAGTACAAGAACCGCCACGCCTCCATCATGCTATGCATCGAAGCCAGTCTTGAAGCCCTGAAAACCGCAAAAAAAACGCCGCAACCCTAAAAGGGCGCGGCGAAGTAAAGGCGAAATACGAGCCTGAAGGTGTTCAGAATTCCAGAACGTCCGAGGCTAAACAGGGTTCCAGACAACTCTCGCAGTTCACAGGCGATTAGGTAAGGGCGGGCAAACAAAACCCTGCAATGATGATCACGCTGATTGCAGCGAGTCCTAAAGCGTCTTCCAGCAAAGTTCGTGGAGCTAGCGATGTAACGTTCTTCAGAATTGCAGCCATTTTATTGATCCTCGCAGGTTGTTCTCTTGTGTTGCCATTATGTTCTCTTTTTATTCGCATTCTGTCAAGAACATTTTAAGAACTTTCTGCATTTTGCAAAACTCAAACCCGAATCAACCGACGGATAACAACCGAATCGCCTTGTCTTGCTCCATCAAATAAAGAAGCGTTCGAACGGCTTGACCGCGCTCACTGCTAAGGGTTGGGTCACTTTGCAGGAACATTCGCGCGTCGTCCTGTGCGATCTTCATCAGGTCAGCTTGTTCCTCTAAGTCGGCGACCCGGAAGCGCGGCAATCCCGATTGTGCCACTCCTAATAGGTCACCCGCCCCGCGGAGGCGAAGATCCTCCTCGGCGATCCGGAACCCGTCGTTAGTTTCCCGCATAATCGACAAGCGCGCCAACGCCGTCTCTCCGAGCTTTCCACTATAAAGCAAAAGACAGGTGGAGGCCTCATCGCCGCGACCAACCCTACCCCGCAGCTGGTGCAACTGGGCCAATCCGAAATGTTCCGCTTGCTCGATCACAATAATCGTGGCTGTCGGTACATCGACCCCGACTTCAATCACGGTGGTGGCAACCAGAACTTTGGTGCGACCGGCGATGAACTCCTCCATCGCCTTATCTTTTTCGGAGGGCTTTAACTGGCCGTGGACCAGTCCGACAACACCTTCGCCCAAAACGGCGCGTAAATGCTTGAACCTGTCCTCGGCGGCCGTCATCTCGACCAACTCGGACCCTTCAACCAACGGGCAAACCCAATAGGCCTGCCTTCCTTCCGCGATCGCCGCACGCAAACGGTCAACGACCTGATCCAGACGCCCTGCGGAAACCATCACCGTCTCGATAGGTTTTCGCCCCGGAGGCTTTTCATCCAGAACCGAAATGTCCATATCACCGTAGTGCGCCAGCGCCAAAGATCGCGGGATCGGCGTTGCTGTCATCACCAGAATATCAACCGCCCGACCCTTGGACCCCAACTCCATACGTTGCTGAACGCCAAAGCGGTGCTGCTCGTCAATAACAGCTAGGCGAAGACTTTGAAATTCCACATCCTTTTGGAACAGAGCGTGCGTCCCAACCATTATGCTAATTTCACCGTTAGCAAGCGCTGCCAGTTTCTCCGCGCGCTCCGCTCCTTTGTCGCGTCCGGTCAAAAGCTCCAAACGAATGCCTGCTGCCGCCGCCAACGGCATCAAACCCGCCAAGTGCTGACGTGCCAAAATTTCCGTCGGGGCCATCATTGCTGCCTGCCCACCAGCCTCCACCGCTGCTAGCATCGCCATCAAAGCCACCAGCGTTTTTCCTGATCCTACGTCCCCCTGAAGCAAACGGTTCATCCGAACAGGCTTTGCCATATCAGCGTGTATTTCGGAAATTGAACGTGTTTGCGCGCGGGTTGGACTGAACGGTAGGCTGTTCAGGACTTTCTCTTGCAAGCTACTATCACCATGCGTTTCCAATCCTTTAGACCGCCTGACACTTGCCCTCGCAATCGCGAGTGTCACCTGATGCGCAAACAATTCATCATACGCCAGCCGCTCACGAACCGCCGTGCTTGGCGAAGTATCCTGCGGACCCAAAGGTGCGTGTGCCTGCTCCAAAGCATTGCGCCAGTCAGGCCAATTTCGTTCAGCTTTTAGATTTTGATCCACCCACTCCGGCAACTCCACCGCCCGTGACAGCGCCGAATGCGCGGCCTTAAACATCAGTTTTTGACTAATGCCGGCGGTCAGCGGGTAGACTGGTTCAAATGCCGGCAAATCAGCATGCTCATCTGGTCGCAATATATGGTCAGGGTGGACCATTTGCGCGACCCCATCAAAAACCTCAATCTTTCCGGATACTAAACGCCGCTCGCCAGTAGGTAAGTTCCGGCGCAACCAGTCCTCACGGGCATGGAAAAACACCAACTGAAAGTCCATTTCAGCGTCGCGCACCATTATCCGGTACGGCCGCCCGCGCGAAGCCGGCTTCTGGTGCGCGCCAACTTCGACTTCTACCGTCACGATATTTGGAAAGGTTAACCCTTTAATACTAGTCCGCAACCGCCGGTCGATACAGCCATGCGGAAGCGTGAACAACAAATCCCGAGGTCGCTCCACCTGCATATTTACAAAATTCAATGCAGATTTCGGGCCGACCCCATCCAGAACGGTCAGGTCAGCAAACAGCGGAAACAGAATCTCTGGGCGCGAGCTTGTCATCCGGCTATTTCACGCGACAATCGAGGCGCGATCAAGCAATAAGCGAAATCCATTCGTCCTCACTCAAAACTTCGACACCCAGTTCTTCAGCCTTTTTGCGCTTCGATCCAGCCCCCGGCCCCGCGACGACAATATCGGTTTTTGCTGAAACCGACCCCGAAACCTTGGCACCCAGACTTTCCGCTTTCGCCTTTGCCTCGGCACGCGTCACCTTCTCCAAGGTTCCAGTAAAGACGATCGTTTTACCGACCACTTTACTTCCTTCAACAGAAGGTGGACGGACGGTTTCAATGCGCAAATGTTGCACCAAACGATCCAGCGCAGCCCGCGTTTGCTCCTGATGAAAGTAGTCAACCAGTGCTGCAGCCATCACCGCGCCGACTCCGTCAATGGCATTAAGAGCGTCCCAATCCGCCCCCGAATGATCGCGCGCATTCTCCATGGCACTGGAAAAATTGGGCCAGCTCCCGTAATGCCGCGCCAGAGTCATCGCCGAACTTTCACCGACATGCCGAATTCCAAGTCCGAAAATCAATCGGTTCAAGGGGATATTCTGTCGTTCCTTAATCGCGCTAAACAGCTTTTCCGCTGATTTTGCCCCCCAACCCTCACGGTTTTTCAATTGCTGTAGACTGCCATCGCCATACCTCACCGGCAGTGTAAAAATATCGGCTGGCTCCTGAACCCATCCGTCGGCATAGAAGGTCTCGACTTGCTTGGCACCAAGGCCTTCGATGTTAAAGGCAGTTCGCGACACGAAGTGTTTCAATTTCTCAACTGCTTGCGCAGGACATATCAACCCGCCAGTACATCTGGAAACAGCTTCGCCCTCTTCACGAATGGCGTCCGAACCGCATTCAGGACACTTTTTCGGAAACTCATACGGCTTGGAATCTTTCGGGCGGCGCGAGATATCCACGTCTTTTACCTTCGGGATCACGTCTCCGGCACGATAAACCGTCACCCAGTCTCCTATCCGAATATCGCGTCCTTCGCGGATTGGCTGGCCGTTACTATCACGTCCCGCGATGTAATCTTCATTATGCAATGTTGCGTTCGAAACGACGACACCCCCGACGGTCACTGGTTTCAATCTCGCCACCGGTGAAAGCGCGCCGGTCCGCCCAACTTGAATTTCAATGTCTTCGATGACAGTCGAAGCCATCTCGGCCGGGAATTTATGTGCAATTGCCCATCGAGGTGTGTTAGTTCGATACCCCAGCCGCTCCTGCAAACCGAGGTCGTTAACCTTGTAAACAACACCGTCGATATCATAGCCGAGCGTCGCACGTTTGGCCTCGATATCACGGAAATGTTCCAGCAACTCGCCCGTGTTATGGCAAGTTTTTGTCAATGGATTTGTCGAAAACCCGAATTCGGTCAAGTGATCAATTGCAGCAGTTTGCGTCGTCGCAAGCGGAGCAGAAAGCTCTCCCCACGCATAAGCAAAGAAGTGTAAAGCTCGCGTCTTTGTAATACCGCTGTCTAACTGACGCAAAGACCCGGCTGCCGCGTTTCGTGGATTAGCGAATAATTTGTCGTCATTGGCAAGCTGATCCACGTTCAATTGTGCAAAATCATCATGGGACATATAAACTTCGCCCCGCACCTCGAGAACTTCGGGCGCTCCAGAAATTTCTTTCGGGATATCCCGAACGGTTAACGCATTCTCGGTTACGTTTTCACCGGTTTCTCCGTCGCCACGTGTTGCCGCTTGCACCAGACGTCCACTTTCGTAACGAAGCGACAAAGATAATCCGTCAATCTTAGGCTCAGCTGTGTAGGAAAGCGATTTACCTGCCGGAATATTAAGAAATTTTCGTATGCGATCGTCGAACTCAAAAACGTCCTCGTCATCAAAGGCATTCCCCAGCGACATCATCGCAACCGCGTGTTTTACTTTCGAAAAGCCCGACGCAACCGGCGCACCTACTTTTTGTGAGGGGCTATCTTCATGCTTTAAATCCGGAAACCTCGCCTCAATCGCGAGGTATCGGCGTTTCAGGGCGTCATATTCCGCGTCCGAAATCTCCGGAGAATCCTTCTGGTGATAGGCAATATCAGCGGCTGCCAATGCCGGCACTAACCTCTGGAGCTCGGCTTTGGCCTGTTCCTTTGTCAGTAAGTCCACTTCTATTTCCACGGCAGCGCTCCCCTTTCAAACACTAAAAGGGATAGGCTGCAAACGTGCAGACGTCTAGTCCGATCTACACCGCAATTTTATGTTCTAGCGGTAGCTCTACCGGATCACGTAACACATAACCCCGTCCCCACACCGTCTCGATGTAGTTGTCGCCCCCCATCGCTTTGGATAGTTTTTTGCGAAGCTTGCAGATGAAAACATCAATGATTTTCAACTCGGGTTCATCCATGCCGCCATAAAGATGGTTGAGGAACATCTCTTTGGTCAGGGTTGTGCCTTTGCGAAGGGATAATAGCTCCAGCATCTGGTATTCTTTTCCGGTCAGATGCATCGGCTCCTCCGCCACTTCTACGGTTTTAGCATCTAGATTAACACGGATTTTCCCCGTTTCGATGACCGATTGGGCGTGACCTTTGGAACGGCGTACAATTGCGTGAATTCGCGCCACCAGTTCCTCCCGGTGAAACGGCTTGGTTAAATAGTCGTCAGCACCCGACCCGAAACCACGAATTTTGCTTTCGGTGTCATCCATCCCTGACAAAATAAGTATCGGTGTTTCAATTTTAGCAACACGGAGTTGGCGTAAAACTTCGTGACCGGTCATATCCGGCAGGTTCAGATCCAACAGGATGATGTCGTAGTCATAAAGTTTGGCGAGATCGATCCCCTCTTCCCCGAGGTCCGTCGCGTAAACATTAAGGTTTGCACCGGCAAGCATCATCTCGATACTTTTGGAAGTCGTCGGGTCATCTTCTACTAACAAAACACGCATGCACTTTAATCCTTTTATAGTAACGCCCCACACGATCTCCGATAGTATTTCGTAAAAAGGTTAACCATAAGTTACCAACTTAAAGTTGTATATTATTTCCACCTAAGGTTGTCGATACTTCTTTAAGTGCGTGACACGCAATCCGCGGCGACCATGTTGCAACAACGCGGCCTCCCACGAGGCATATTCCTCCTCCGACAACCCATACATTTGGCAAGCCTCCTCCAATGTTAGCAACCCAGCCGTCACAGCCAACACGACCTTAACTTTGCGCCGGATAACCCATCGCTTGGTAGTTCTAGGTGGTAAATCACCGCGTGAAAGCACCGACCCGTCCGGCAGTTTCACAAACTTTGGTCCATTCTCTTTCTTGATAAGCATAGCGCCCCTCCTTTAACCCGGTCTCACCATTCAGGAACCGCGTTAAGCAGAGGTAAATCCACCCCTTGTTAGTGTGTAAACTTTTACTATATTGCAACGCATCCCGTAGGAGTTCAGATGTCCCACCCAATCAACAGTCTTGGCTTTGCCAAACCCGAAAGCGAAACCCGTGTGGTAGTGGCTATGTCGGGTGGTGTGGACAGCTCGGTCGTCGCAGCGAAACTTGTCCGTGAAGGCTATGATGTCGTTGGCGTCACTCTTCAGCTTTACGACCACGGTGCAGCTTTGGCCAAGAAAGGTGCTTGCTGTGCTGGTCGTGACATCCACGACGCCCGTCGTGTGGCCGAGGAAATGGGGTTTCCGCATTACGTTCTAGACTACGAAAACCGATTCAAAGAAAGCGTGATCGAGGAATTCGCCGACGCCTATCTGGCCGGAGCAACCCCCGTCCCCTGCATCCGTTGCAACGAAAAAGTTAAATTCCGTGACTTGCTGGAGACCGCTAAAGACCTGAACGCGGACTGCATGGCCACAGGGCATTACATCCAGCGGTTCGAGGGCGAAAAAGCTGAATTGCATCAGGCTGCGGATCATACCCGCGATCAAAGCTATTTCCTGTTCACTACAAAACAGGAGCAGTTGGATTATTTGCGTTTCCCGCTCGGGCACCTAAAATCCAAGGACGAAACCCGTGCGCTCGCCAACGAGTTTGGGTTGGCCGTCGCCGATAAACCCGACAGTCAGGACATTTGCTTTGTCCCGAACGGGTCTTACGCGGCGGTGATCGAAAAACTGCGCCCAGGCGCCGCCGACCCCGGCGAAATCGTTCATATCGACGGCGAGGTTCTGGGCAACCACAAAGGTGTCATTCATTATACCATCGGCCAGCGACGCGGGCTTGGCATCGGCGGACGTGAACCGCTTTACGTTGTGAAGCTCGATCCTGACTCAAAACAAGTAATCGTCGGCCCGAAAGAGGCGCTCGCCTTGCATCGGTTCCCGATTGCGGAAATCAACTGGCTTGGCGACACCCCTTTCGAGGACACCTCGGAAAGCTGGGAGTTGCGGGTCAAAGTGCGTTCAACGCGCCCTCCCAAAACCGCGCGGATTTACCCGACGGGACCAAACACCGCCGAAGTAGAGCTGGATATTGCCGAAGAAGGTGTGTCCCCCGGTCAGGCCTGCGTTTTCTACGCGCCCGACAGCACACGCATTCTCGGCGGCGGCTGGATACAAAAAACCGCTTGAACATCCGCCGGACTATGCCACTCTCCACTGTTAGAAAAACAACGGAGCCATCATGTCCAATCTGGAAAACATCCTCGCCAAAGCCGACGAAAACCAACCGGAGGCGCTTGGTCGCCTTTTCGAACTATTACGGTTCGAAAGCATTTCAACCGACATCGCCTTCGAAGAAGATTGCATAAAGGCTGCGGACTGGCTGGTCGCCCAACTTAACGACATCGGCTTCGCAACCTCGCGGCGCGACACGGACGGGCGCCCAATGGTGGTTGCCCATTCCGGCGGCGAGGGTCCGCACATCCTGTTCTACGGCCACTACGACGTACAGCCGGTTGACCCGCTGGACCTGTGGGACCGTCCACCGTTCGAACCTGCGATCGAGGACACCCCCAAGGGTAAAGTCATTCGGGCGCGCGGAGCATCGGATGATAAAGGCCAGTTGATGACTTTCATCGAAGCCTGTCGCGCATGGAAAAATGTTACAGGCGAACTTCCGGGTAACATTTCGATTATCTTCGAGGGTGAAGAAGAAAGCTCATCGCCTTCGCTTGTCCCGTTCCTGACAGAGCATGCCAAAGAATTGAAAGCAGACTTTGCACTGGTTTGTGACACCGGCCTATGGGATTACGACACGCCCGCCATCACCACTATGTTGCGAGGATTGGTGGCCGAAGACTTCACCATCACGGCCGCTAACCGCGATCTTCATTCTGGTAGCTTTGGTGGCCCTGCGATTAATCCGATCCGTGTCCTGACCCGTATCCTCGGTGGCCTCCATGATGACACCGGCCGCGTGACTATCCCTAATTTCTACGATGGCGTGCCGGTTGTGCCCGACGACATCCGCGCTGACTGGGCGGCGCTAAACTTTGACGTAGACGGTTTCCTTGGTGACGTCGGATTGCATACTCCAGCTGGTGAGCAAGGCTATTCCCCGCTGGAGCAAATTTGGGCCCGCCCCACTTGCGATATTAACGGAATTAACGGCGGCTATACCGGTGAAGGCTTCAAAACGGTCCTACCCTCACAGGCACACGCCAAGGTCAGCTTCCGACTGGTCGGTACACAAGATCCGGCGGCGATCAGCAAAGCCTTCCGTCAGTATATCACCGAGAACCTGCCGCCCGATTGCTCCGTATCCTTCCACAGCGAGGACCATGCGGCGGCGACCAACCTTTCCGTCGATGCCCCCGAATTCACCCTCGCCCGCGAAGCCCTGAGTGCAGAGTGGCCAAATGACGCGATGTTCATCGGTATGGGGGGCTCAATCCCGATCGTAGGATATTTCCAGAAAATTCTCGGAATGGATTCGATCTTGATCGGTTTCGGACTGGAGGACGACCAAATCCACTCCCCGAACGAAAAATACGATCTGCGAAGCTTTGAAAAAGGAACGCGCAGCTGGGTGCGGGTATTGAACGCGCTGCTAGGATAGCGACCGTGAACGGCGGCCCTTGCGACTTGGCGGGGCCGTTATCGTATCACTGTCGGACTTCAGTATCGCAGTCATCGGATGATCCGGATGGTCTGACCCATAGTGGTCCAGCATTGTTTTGATATGAGCAACCGGATCCTCGGATGGCGGCACGCCCAAAGCCCAATCCAGAAACATCGTCCGGCAAGCCACTTCTTCTATGCCCTCGATCCGGTAGGCTTCAAATATCAAGCCGCGTGGGTCGCACGCCAAATCACCTTTTTGCATCCTACTTCCCTCGTGCATCTTTAAGACTCGCGGCCAGACTGTCCGTTAACGCCGCGACATCACCAGCAACCGATATGTGAGTAAATCCCAGCTCTGTCAAGGCTGCTGGCGTCCCAAGTGGAAATGTAACCGAGCCACTATCCAGTCCATACTTCTTCGCGACTTCTGCCACCTTGGCCGCTGCAGTCAGCGCCTCGGGCCCTTCAATCGAAATCCCAGCGTCGGCCGAATAATCCGACGGCCCGAAGAACAACTGCGTCACCCCGTCGATGGCGGCAATCTCTTCGATTTTATCCATACCGGCGACCGACTCAATTTGAACCGACACAAAGCCATTGTTATTCCATTCCTCGCGGTAGGCTTCCGACTTGCTGCCCCAACCGCTCGCCCGAACCACCCGCCGAGCATCCCCCCGTTCACCTTTTGGGGCATAATAGGCCCAGGAAACAATCTCTGCCGCTTGCGTTGCAGTTTCCACCTTCGGTACCATCACACCTTGCGCGCCCGCGTCGAGAACACGTTTAACCCAAGCCTCGGACGCTTCCGGAACTCGCACAATCGAACGGCAGTCGTTTCCAGCGATTGCCATCAACTGCAACTGCGCGGTCTCAACGCTGGCAGGGCCATGTTCCAGATCGACAACAATAAAGTCGAACCCCACCTGCGCCATCATCTCCGCGACCTGCGCCGAGGGCAAATCCAGCCAGCTTCCGTATTCCGCCATCACATTTCTCCCTTTCAAACTTTCAGCGTTTGATCAACAATTTCCGCCATGTCTTTTGCTGTGCTTCGCAACAATGCCTCCAGCGCGTCAATATCGTCGACACCCGCTACTTTAACCAGCAAATCGAGGAACCCCTGTCCTGAATTCTCCGGATCAATTGGGCCATCGACGGCCAGCCGTGCGACTTGCTGAATACCCATATAAAGTTTCAGCGCTGCCGCAATTTGATCGGCCTGCGCCTGCGTCAACCATCCAACGTCCACCAGTCTCGGAAGCATATCCAAAGGCCGCTCGACTTCGATAATGCCGTACAGCACGGCGCCGGTCTGTAGCAGTAATTCGATGTCCATCAGCCAGCCGGACCCCGACTTCATCTCCCACGGATTATCGGTTGCGTCGCCTTTCGCATCAGCCAGTTTGGCGCGCATGTCCTGAACATCGGAAATCACCTTGGCGCGGTCATGCGGCTGACAAACCGCCGCCCGCATCGCCTCTCGCACATCAATCGCCAAATCTGAACGACCAGCAACGACGCGGGCCCGCGACAGGGCCAGATGCTCCCAAGTCCACGCCTGATTCATCTGATATTCTCGGAACGCGTTGATCGACGTCGCAACCGGCCCCTGCTTGCCCGAAGGGCGCAGACGCATGTCGACCTGATACAGCGCGCCTTCGCTGGTTTGCACTGTCAGGGCTGACAGCAATGCCTGCGTAAGGCGGGCAAAATAGGTGGTGATCGCCAGTTGCTTCGGCCCGGTCGAGCTTTCCGCATCCTCCGCATCATAAACCACGATCAAATCCAGATCCGACGTCGCGGTCATCTCTTTAGAGCCAAGTTTCCCCATCCCGATAACCGCAGCCCCTTTGCCGGGCGGCGGTCCGTAGCGTCGGCTGAAGTTTTTGCAGACGACGGGGAACAGATTGGTCAGGCAGGACTCGGCCACATCGGAGTAGGCAACCGCTGCCTCGTCAGCGCTGGAAATCTGACGCAACAAATGCACCCCTATCCGGAATTGCTTTTCCTTCACCCAACGACGGGTTGCATCAAGCGCATCTTCGTAAAATTCTGTCGCCTCGATCTCATCAGCCAACTCCGCTTGCAAACATGGCAAATCCGGCAAACTCTCGAAAAACCCTTGTCCGACGACAGCATCAAACACCTGCGAATTCCGGCCCAGATAGCGTGCCAGCTCCGGCGCAGTGGCGCAAATATCAACCAGTAAATCCAGCAACGGTGGATTGGCTTCGAACAGTGAAAACAGTTGCACGCCGGCGGGCAGGCCTGACAAGAACGCATCAAACTGGATAAGCGCCTCTTCGGGGTTGGCGGAATCCGCCAAGCGGGACAGTATTTCCGGTTTCAGGCGTGCGAAAATCTGGCTGGCGCGTTCGGACCGCATAGCCGGCAAACTTGTCCACTTTTCGACGATGCTTTCAACGAACTCCGGTCGCGCGAAATCGACTCGTTCAGGCTTCGCTTCCTCTTCGTCGGTTGCGAAAAATTTCTCCGTCAAATCGTGGACGTTCTGACACCGCGCCTTGATATCAGCCTCGAAGGCATCAAGATTACTCGATCCGCAAAATGCTGCCATGCGCTCCCGCTTCTCGAGACTTTTTGGCATCTTATGGGTCTGCGCGTCTTCCAGCATCTGCAAGCGATGTTCGATTGTCCGGTGTGCAATGTAGGCGTCATTAAGATAGGTCGCCATATCCGGCTCCACCCAGCCCTTCTCGACCAAGGCTTTCAACGCTGGCAAAGTCTCGCGCTGGCGAATATCGACGTCACGTCCACCGCCGATAATCTGGCGCGTTTGCGTGAAGAACTCGATCTCGCGGATACCACCGAGTCCAAGTTTCATATCGTGACCCGGAACGTTCAAAGGACCGTGTAACTTCTTATGATCGCGTATCCGCAACCGCATATCGTGCGCATCCTGAATAGCCGCAAAATCCAGATACTTGCGCCAGATGAATGGCTTCAGGCGATCAAGAAATGCCCAGCCCGCTTCAATGGCACCAGCACAAGGGCGCGCCTTGATAAAAGCCGCACGCTCCCACGTCCGACCGAGGCTCTCGTAGTATCGCTCCGCTGGCTCCATCGCGATACATACGGGGGTCGACGACGGATCAGGGCGTAACCGCAAATCGGTTCGGAACACATAACCGCCGCCTGTAACCGCCGACAACAGTTTGACCATTTGTTGCGTGATCCGGATGAAACCGGCCCGCAGTTCACCGTAGTTTTCGGGATCGTGACGGGTCTCGTCAAACAGCATAATCAAGTCGATGTCTGAAGAGTAATTCAGCTCGCGCGCGCCCATTTTCCCCATCGCTAGCGCAACCATACCCGCCGCATCTGCCGCGTCCTCCGGTGTGCATCCGGGCAGCTTGCCACGCGCGATTTCCGCGCCAACCAGAAATACCAGACTGACCTGAACCGCCTTGTCGGCCAAATCGGTCAACGCGCCCGTTACCTGTTCCAACGACCAAAGACCGCCCAAATCAGCCAGCCCTGCCAGTAATGCGCCGCGTCGTTTTGCAGTCCTGAGGTTGTCGGACAACATCTGAAAATTGTCGCCCGAGATATCCTCCAGTATCGCGGCAAACGCCTGATCCAGATCGACCGAAACGTTGTCGCGCAACCAGTCAGCCTCGCGTTGCATCATCAGTTCAAGATATGGGCTGCACCCCGCGACCCCTTCGATCAGGTCGAGCAGGTTTGACGGCAATCCCTCAAACAGCGCTCGCGTTTCGGCGCCGCGTTCAGGGTCATATGGAATCGGCGAAGCCGTTACATGTTCAAGCGTAGTCATTCACCCAGAATGGCAGGTAAAACCGACGGGTCAAGCGGCGTTATCGTCCCTCGTAGTTCGGCGGGCGTTTTTCCATGAATGCGGTCACACCTTCAAGGAAATCACGGGTGTTCCCCGCCTCGCCCTGCAACTTCGCCTCGACAGCCAACTGCGACGACAGCGAGTTGTCCAGACTACCACGCAGCGCTTGTTTGATCAGGTGGTAGGACCGTGTCGGCCCTTTCGCTAGATGTGTAGCCCGCGCCCTCACAACTGCCTCAAAATCATCATCATCGACAGATTCCCAGATCATTCCCCAGTCATCAGCTTGCTGCGCAGAAATCCGGTCAGCAAAAAGTGCCACCCCCATCGCCTTCGCAAACCCCATTTGCCGCGGTAGCCAATAGGTGCCGCCGGCATCGGGAATAAGTCCGATCCGCGCGAAAGCCTGCATGAAAAACGCCGACTTTGTTGCGATAACCACATCTGCGGCCAAAGCCAGATTAGCACCAGCCCCTGCTGCCGCACCGTTTACGGCTGAAATTGTCGGGATGGGGCAGTTGTATATTGCCTGCAACATCGGTTCATATTCTTCGCGCAACACGCGCTCCAGATCTAGATCTTCCGCGCTTACATTGTCGCCAAGATCCTGCCCGGAACAAAACCCGCGCCCCGCACCTGTTATCACCAGAACCCGCGCTTCGTCGGCAACGCGGGTCAGAACCTCGGTAATTTCCGCACGCATGACTGCGCTCAGCCCGTTCATTACGTCAGGCCGGTTCAACGTCAGTGTCGCAACATCATCTTCAACGGAATATAGGACGGTCTGAAAGCTCATGAGATTTGCTCCTGTTTCGAGCAAGCCTATCTACATGCGCAGTTTCCCGAAAGCCTGAACGTCGCGTCAGTCCTTTAGAAGCGCGTCGAGCTTGTCCTGCTCCTCGTCACTTAAGCCGTCGGAACTAGTTTCCGCCTTGCTACGGCGGCGGATAAAGACGGCCGAAATCCAGCCGCCAACCAGCAACAGCGCCGGTCCCGCGAACCACAACATTGCGTTGCTCAGGCTGAACACGGGCTTGAGCAAAACATACTCGCCATAACGCTCAACGATATAATCTTCGGCTTCCTGATCTGTGTCGCCAGCAACCAGACGTTCGCGCACCAGCAGCCGCAAATCCCGCGCCAATTCCGCGTTGGAATCGTCAATATTTTCGTTCCGGCAAACCAGACAACGCAAACCTTTGGACAAATCCCGCGCGCGTTCCTCCAACACAGGGTCGGCGAGAATTTCATCGGGCTCAACGGCTAACGAGGGTGTCGCCAACATCAGGATAAGTAAAAGAAATCTAATCATGATCTACTCCGCCGCGACCGCGCCAACAGGGGCTCTACGAACCGCCGCTGCAACCCGATATCGCCTGTCCGTAATGCTGAGCACCCCGCCAAACGATAGCACCAGAACGCCGATCCATATCCAGCTGGTGAAAGGTTTCACGTAGGATCGAACCGCCCAGCTCCCGTCCGATTGCCGATCGCCAAGCACTACGTAAACGTCGCGTAGAATATTCTGGTCAATCGCCGCCTCGGTTGTCGGCATGCTCTGCACCGGATAATTACGCTTCTCTGGATGGAGCGTTGCAATTTCCTTGCCGTCCTTGAACAAAGTGAACTCGCCGCGCACAGCGGTATAGTTCGGCCCCTCTATGCCTTCAACACCGTCAAAACGAATGTCATAGGCTTGCAAAGTGAACGTCTCGCCAAACTCGGCGGTGCGGATATCTTCGACTTCCCATGCGGTGATCGCCGAGATACCAAAGATCATCAGGCCAAAGCCCATATGCGCAAACATCTTGCCCCAGTCGGCACGCGGTAGGTTGCCGGCACGACGTAGGCTTTCACCGAACGCCGCCTTGCCCAGTTTCACACGTGTCGCCACGTCGGCCAAAGCGCCCAGAACGACCCAGACAGCCAAAGTCACCCCGACAGGCGCCAGCATCCGGCCGCCTGTTTGCAGGCTCCAAACCAAAGCACCAAGCGCAACGGACAGTGCCACAATGCCCCACAAAGGTTGCATAGTTCGTTTAATGTTGCTCCGTTTCCACGGTAGCATCGCCGCAACCGGCAGGATCATCGCCAGAACAACCATGAACGGTGTAAACGCGATATCAAAGAATGGAGCACCCACAGAAACCTTCGCACCGGTAAAAATTTCGGCAATTAGAGGCCATATAGTCCCGACGAACACCACTGCCGCCGATACTGAAAGCAGCAGATTGTTCACCACCAGACCGCTCTCGCGACTGACCAGACCGAATACTGCCGTCGAGCGCAATTGCGCTGCCCGCATTGCATAAAGCGTTAACGCTCCGCCAATTGCTACAGCGAGAATTGCTAGAATGAACACCCCGCGTTCGGGATCATTAGCAAAAGCGTGCACCGAAGTAATAACACCGGAACGCACGATAAACGTACCGATCAAGCTGAAGGAAAACGCCAAAATAGCCAACAGAACCGTCCAGCTTTTCAAAGCGTTACGTTTTTCAACAACAATAGCGGAATGCAGCAGCGCAGTTGCCATCAACCAAGGCATAAAGCTCGCGTTCTCAACTGGATCCCAGAACCACCAGCCACCCCAGCCAAGCTCGTAGTAAGCCCACCAACTGCCAAGGCCGATGCCAATAGTCAGGAAAACCCAGGCCGCTAACGTCCACGGGCGCACCCAGCGCGCCCAAGCGGCGTCAACTTTACCCTCGATCAACGCTGCAACCGCAAAGCTGAAGGCCATCGAAAGACCAACATAACCCAAATACAGAAACGGTGGATGAAATGCCAAGCCCGGATCCTGTAGCAACGGATTAAGACCGTTACCGTCCGCAGGTGGTTGCACAAGACGCAGAAACGGATTGGAGGTAAACAGAATAAAAGCAAGAAACGCGGCGCCAATCATCGATTGCACTGCCAAAACCCGTGCTTTCAAGCTTGGCGGCAGGTTTCCACCCCAAACTGCAATCGTCGCCCCGAACAAGGTTAAGATCGCAATCCACAGCAGCATCGAACCTTCATGGTTCGCCCAAACACCCGTAACTTTATACAACATCGGTTTTGCCGAGTGGGAGTTCGCCGCAACCAGCCTGACCGAAAAATCAGACGTTACGAACGCAACCGTCAACATAACGAACGAAAAGCCAACCAACGCGAACTGCGCAATCGCCGCCGGAGTAGCAAAACGCATCCAGTCCGCCCAACCACGCTGAGCGCCAATCAATGGAACAATCGACTGTGCTATCGAAATTGCAAACGCAACAATAAGTGCGTAATGGCCGAGTTCTGCAGTCATAAAACGAATCCCTATAATTCTTTGGAGGCATCATAGGACACTCTGTTGCAGATACAATTTTCAATATCGTGATTACGCGTTATGTCGCCCCTGCTAGGGGGCAACATCGGCGTTAGGCCGCTTGTTTTGTCAGGGCAGCCCACTCCGATAGAGCAGCATTTTCAGGAAATGCCATCGGTTCACCAATCGCAACCGACGTTGGAGCCGTTGGCAACTGCGTCGGAGTTGCGAGTGGGACTATTGGATTTGCACCACGCGAATAATGCAACTCTCGCGCCCCAAAATAAAACGAAACCACCGCTCCGAGCAGCCACCAAAGCGGATCAGGAATATAAGCCAGTCCCTGCATACGACCCGCAAACCCGTCTGGGTCAGCCATAGCAAACACGAACAAACCAACGGTTCCCAGCGCCATAATTGGGCGAGGTAACCTGTTCAACCCGTTGATAAAACTGTCAAACCAACTCAAAGACGGGTTCGTAAATTCCGTTGCGTATTGGTTCAGCGTAGCCATAGATTGCGCACGCCGCGCCAACTCCGCCTTGGTTTTATTAACGGTAAACACCTCGGCGACATTCTCGACCGCGTTTCCCACAGCTTCAGACGCCTCTCCAACGCCAAACAATCTCCCCATCAACCCCATGACGCTATCCTTTGCTGGTGCTGAGAAGTGGTCAAATGGAACCGCTTGGCGATAAATTCCTCCGCTCGGGTTATCCAACCACCTTTGCCCCCATCTTTACGTCGTGCATATTTGCGCGAAGTCACCCTTTGATCCGCCAAATTGTAGTAGTAATTCCGCCGAGCGATCCCGTAAGCATCAACCAAATGGTTCGGTGCAACGCTGACGGCCTTTCGCGCCGCCCCGATCGTTTGAGGTCCCAATGCTCCGTCGACTGTCACAGGGAATCCGAACTGCCCCAGCAGTTTTTGCAGAATCTTGATCGCCGACCCGCCTGCATTCACATACATGTCGAAAACCGACGCCTGCAGTGGTTCCGGCAAGGCCGCAACACCGGGCCGGACGAAATAATGCTCTTTGAAAATTTCCGCAGCTTTTGTGCGTGGTAGAACCCTTACGTCGTCAACATCAACGTCGCCATCTCCGTCAACATCGATACCTAGCCGTTTCAACGTATGAATAGTGACGCCGTGGTTCGTCGCGCCGCCCGGATCATCGGGATCATTCACAAATCCGCCTTCGCGGCGCAAGATATCGGATACTATGTCATCAATTGACAGCATCGCTCTCTCCTTATCATTTCGTAATAAAATGATAACAAGATCGCAGATAAGTCCTAAAATTTGATTGAAATGCCTTAACTATCGGCAGGTTCTTCGTAAATACCCTGTTCTTTCAAGGCGTCGATCACCTCTTTAGGCATATAATCTTCGTCGTGTTTGGCCAGAATTTCCGTCGCAACGAACAAATCACCCTGCAAAGTGCCGGTCGCAATCATGCCCTGCCCCTCGCCAAAGAGGTCTGGAAGAATGCCGGTGAATGAAACATTAATGGCCTCGTTGCCATCCGTAACGGCGAAAATAATCGCCTCGCCCTCTCCACGAACAAGCGAGTCTACCTCGACCAATCCACCAATCCGGAAACGTTCCTCTGGACCGGGGCGATCCTCGGTCACCTGTGTCGGCGAGCGGAAGAACTCGATTCCGTCCTTCATCGCGTAACCAACCAGCGCCGAAGATCCCGCCAAAAGCGCCATCCCGATTACAATCATCTGAATTCTACGTTTCTTCTTCAAACCGGCCATGTTCGTCTCCCAAATTTCTGTTCATATGTAACACTTAAAATCAAAGTGTTAAGTGGGCCGTTCGGTCGCATCGTCTAATTTTAACACCGCATTGACCTCGGCTCCAAAAATAATTGCAACACCGGTTAAATAAAAGAACATCGCTAGCACGATAACGCCAGTTAACGTGCCGTAAGTGACGGCATAGGTCGGTGTTAACGACAGATAAACCGAAAACCCCAAGGCGCCAAAAAGCCACAAAAATACAGAGACCAGTATACCCGGCCAGATCCGTTCATTTTTCATCGACTGGCTTGGCAAAACCCTATGGAAGATCGTCAAAAACAGCAAAAACACCGCAATCCCGAGAATAAACACCAATGCAGCCATCGACGCAGGCAATGAAATATCGAGCCATTTTTCTGCCAGTTGAAACAGCAGTGGCGTAAAAATTATCGAGACAGCAACAATTACCGAGACCACCGCCCCTAGAAACACAAAGGCAATCGATGTCAGGCGTCGACGAAAATAGCCGTGGCTTTTGCCGGTATCATAAGCCCGGTCAAAAGCGACCCTAAACGCATCAACCGCATTGGAAGCCAGAAAGATCGCCATCAGAATTGACAGCGTTAAAACACCCTGTCCGCGGTCGATCAGCACCTCGTGTAACACCGGCTCCAACGTTTGTGCGATATGTTCGGGCGCTACGTGAAACAGGGTTTCAACGGCCAGCTCGTTCTGCTCGGGTCCAAGAAACAACCCGACCAATGCCGCCGCGAAAATCAGGAATGGAAATATCGCCAACAGGCTGGAAAACGCAATATATCCGGCCATCGCGATCCCATCGTCCTTGGCAAACCGCTTATAACTGGCGCGCAAGATACGATATGAATCGCGAAGTAAACTCAAGGGAACAACGGCGCCTGCTCCAGCCCCATAGCTTCCGGCAGCCCAAGCATCAGATTGGCGTTTTGAATGGCCTGTCCCGATGAACCTTTAACCAGATTATCGAGTGCCGCAAATATCCGCACCCGCCCATCGATCCGGTCAGCAACGACGCCGATATGGCAGAAGTTTGACCCCCGAACATGTCGCGTCGCCGGCGCTTCGCCAAGCGGCAACATCTGAATAAACGGTTCATCTGCATAAGCTTGCTGCAACGCTTGATAGATTTCATCCACCTGACCGCACACATGAACGGTGGCTAGAATACCACGATTGGCGGGCATTAAATGCGGGGTAAACAGCACCTTAACTTCCTGTCCGGCAACCTTGCTGAACTCCTGATCAAACTCGGAGGTGTGCCTGTGCACAGGTAACCCGTATGGGTTCGTGCCCTCGGAAACTTCGGCGTGCAACATTCCTTCTTTGGCTGCACGACCCGCGCCCGACACACCGCAGAACATGTCGATGATAATATCCTCAGGATCAATCACGCCTGCCGCCAACAACGGCCGTATGGCATATTGCCCTGTCGCGGCATTACACCCCGTTCCGGCAACCAACCGCGCGTTCGCAATCTTTTCGCGGTAGAATTCGGTCAACCCATAGACAGCAGTTTTCTGCAACTCTGGCGCATAATGCGGATGACCATACCAATGCTCGTAAGCCGCCGTATCTTCGAGCCGGAAATCCGCCGACAAATCGACGACTTTCAAATCCAAAGGTAAATCTTTGACAATTTCTTGCGACATCGCGTGTGGTAATGCACAAAACGCCAGATCAACGGTGGTAAAATCAACATCCTCGATCCGGGTCAGAACTGGCAGGTCCAGATGACGGAGATGTGGAAACACCTGCCCCATGGTCTGACCAGCTTTCCGATCCGCCGTCAGGGCCACGACTTCCATTCCGTCATGCATCGCGATAAGTCGCACCAATTCAGAGCCGGTATACCCACTAGCTCCGAGGATGGCGATTTTATGCGTTTGTGTCATGACTTAACCCTTTGGATACGTATACTTGCGATTTAGGGCAAAACGCCGGTGCAATCAATCACGCAGAAACAAATGGCAGCGATTTCCCCAGAAACATTTCCGCGCTTCGGCCCGTTTCGACCGGATTGCCCGAGGTTAAATAGGTAATACCGCCCGATTCCTTGAACCGCGGGTGCCGCTCCAGATAATCCACGAGGCTGTCCGAAACGATATCGGGTTGCGACAATATCCGCGTGCCATCAGGCAAAGCCGCTCTGAATTTATCCTCAACCAGCGGATAATGTGTACACCCTAAAACCGCCGCCTGTGGTTTCGGCAAATCTTGAAGAAGCGTCGCGACATGGGCGTAAACCAGAGCTTCGGCCCCAACCGTATCCCCTTCTTCAATCGCGGCAGCCAGACCTACGCAGGCTTGCGCCACCACTTCAACATCGCGCGCGCGGAACTTTAATTCACGTTCGAATGCACCACTGGCAACGGTCGCCGGGGTCGCGAACAGCGCAACGTCGTGCAAACCGGTATGCGTGGGCGGCGAGTTGTCGCCCCAATTACGGCTGGTGAGTTCCTCGATCATCGGAACAAAAACCCCCAGAACACGTTTGTCGTCTTTTAACCAGTTCACCTGCAAATCATGTAACGCCACCGCCGACGCCGTGTTGCACGCAATGATAACCAGATCACAACCAGCATCGAACAAACGCTGCGCCCCTGCGCAGGTCAAATCATAGACTTCTTCGGGGGTCTTGGAGCCATAAGGCGCATTGGCATTATCGCCATAGTAAACGAATGCCTGCTGCGGAAGCTTCTCCATCGCCGCATGTAAAACCGTTAACCCGCCGAGACCGGAATCGAAAACACCTACAGCCATTTTAAGATATTCCTCTTAAAAATCATGGCCATACACGCCGTCGTCAATCTTGCTGGATGACAGGCCATAAGTTGACGACCGCAGGAATTCCATCATCGCCCGTGGATCTTTGATGTAAGCATCCAATGCATCGCGCCCCAATGGATCTCCGATTGCAACCCGGACAGGCGCGTTAAGCCGTCTTTTGAATTCGTTGATCAAAAGCGCGGTTCTGATGGTGCGGTTCACTTTGCCAAACATCTGGAAACGCCGCGAATTATAGCCATCAAAGAAGATAGGTACGACCGTCGCATCGGATTTTGCAATCATCTTGGCCGAGAATGTCCGCCATTTCGGGTCCATAGGACGACCGAAGACGCGTCGTGGTGACGAAACAGACCCACCCGGGAAAATACCAACCGCACCGCCCTCTCCGAGGTAATCAAGCGCAAGTTTCCGCGTATTTAGGTTCATTGCCGTCGCTTCGCGGGTTTCATCAAAACTGATCGGCAAAATTACTTCATCCAGATCCTGCGCCTTGCTGAACACTTTATGGGCCAGAATTTTAAAGTCACTGCGGGATTGTGACATTATATGGCCCAGCATCAGACCGTCCAGAATTCCGTAAGGGTGGTTCGACAGCATCACGACGGGGCCAGTCTTTGGAATATTGTCCAGCGAACCTGAAACGATATCCAAACTTAGACCGCAAAGATTTGGCACCACATCCCAGAATAGCTGCCCTTCGGCCATGGCCTTATCGTAGCCACGCACCTGTCGCATCACCCGAATTCGACCGGTTGCGTTTTCAACCGTGCGAATTAGTACACGCCCACGACGGTTTTTTGCCGTGGTCGAATAGCTGATCTCTTTTGCCGAAGTGTGCTGAACACGCATATGCCATCCTCGATGCTTAAAGCCTTCATCGACCAAGTATGACAACTTTATGAATTAATCCAGCTTTATCACCTAAATTGTCAGGCGCTATAGCGTCACACGGCCGTTTCATCCACCATACATTCGATGGTGTGGAAAGGAAAAGGGCCGACAAAAGCCGACCCTTTCCAGTTCGATTTTGATATCGAGACTAGTGCCCAAGGGCAAGCACACGAGATTGTACAACAGCGTCTGATCCCGCAAGACCCAGCCAACTGCGGACAACCTCCGTGATTCGGTTCGATATACGAAGTTTCGGTGTATCACCCCGTGCGTCCGCTTCCACAGCCTGCCAGCCGCCAAATGCTTCGACATCGGCTTCAATGACAGTCGGGCCAGCCAAAACCGCTCCGGTCTCGTCATCTACAACTTGAATCGAAAACGCTATTTTATGAACCCCGCCAGTTACCGCACGCGCCTTTGGTGTAAGCGAATGAAACCTGATCAAAGTAGCCTGAACGACTACACCGCGCGGGCCAGACATGTTCTCAGCTGCGCTTTCAATTGCATCTTCAAGAATTACAGCAACCTGTTGCTTACGATCGCCAGCCGGATCACCGTGCCATACGACATCAACGTTAGGTTGGAACAAATTTACGTCCGACGTTGTAAGTGCCGTCGGAACCGAGACCTGAACATCATGCAGATGCCAGCCAGCGCTTTGCTCGGCTGAAACCTCGGCAGCATATTTTGTATTTTGGAAGGTACAGGCAGACAGCAAGCCAAGGGCTACGGTTACCAGTATAATTTTAGGAAATTTCATTCTACGCCTCGCTAATAAACTATTACTAATGGATGCAGTGAAATCGTAATCAATTCAATGCGCAATGCTGCATAAAACGCAATATTGCGGCGTATTTAAGGCAAATCGCGCGTTACCCACGAAAAAGGGCGCCTAAAAAAGCGCCCTTGATCAAAATACTTGAAAAGCTGATTAACGCTTCGAGAACTGGAAGCTACGACGCGCTTTGCGCTTACCGTATTTCTTACGCTCAACAACACGGCTATCGCGTGTCAGGAAGCCAGCCGCTTTAAGCGCCGCACGGTGCGAAGGCTCGAACAACTGCAATGCTTTGGAGATGCCGTGCTTAACTGCGCCAGCTTGGCCCGAAAGACCACCACCTTTAACAGTTGCCATCACGTCGAATTCACCAGTTACACCGGCAACTTCGAATGGTTGACGCAGAACCATCTGCAAAACCGGACGTGCGAAGTATTTGTTCATTTCGCGACCGTTAACAGTAACTTTACCGGAACCGGGTTTGATCCAAACGCGTGCAACAGCGTCTTTACGTTTGCCGGTTGCGTAGGAACGACCAAGATCGTCACGTACAGGCTCGCGAGGGGCAGCGGTTTCAGCTTCGGCCACAACAGCTTCAGCAACAACAGCTTCTTTAAGATCGTCGAGTGTTTTGATGTCGTCACTCATGATTAAGCACTCCGCGTGTTTTTAGGGTTCATGGCTTTAACGTCCAGAACTTCAGGGTTTTGGGCTTCATGTGGGTGCTCGGCACCTGCATAAACGCGAAGGTTAGTCATCTGTGTTTTCGACAACGGGCCGCCTGGCAGCATACGCTGAACAGCTTTTACCATTACACGCTCGGGGAATTTTCCCTCGAGGATTTCACCAGCAGTACGGAACTTGATGCCGCCTGGGTGGCCTGTGTGCCAGTAGTAACGCTTGTCGCTACGTTTCTTACCAGTCATCTGCACTTTTTCAGCGTTGATGATGATAACGTTGTCGCCCATATCCATGGACGGCGTGAAAGTCGCTTTATGCTTACCGCGAAGGCGCATAGCAACGAGAGAGGCAAGACGGCCCAGAACAACGCCTTCAGCGTCGATCAGGATCCATTTCTTGTCAATATCGGCCGGAGTGGCTGAGAAAGTTTTCATTTTTTGATCCGTTTCGGAGTAGTGTCGCGAAGGATAACCCCTCGCATGAATTCGATATGGGGTTTCTAAGGGTTTTTGCGACACAGTCAACGGCCAATTACCCCGTAAAAACGCTGCAAAACAAAGCCTTACGAATTAGGTATTATTATACCCCAATATTTAACGCGGTTTCGGGATCGAGTAGGTTAGATGTGCATGTGCGACAGGCTCGTCCATCCCTTCGGAATAAAGCATCACATCACCAACACTCAAAACCTTGCCCAGCTTCATTACCCGCGCTTCGGCTATCAAATCCGTCGGTTCGGGTTTTCGCATGAAGTTTATCGAGCATCCGGTCGTAACCGCCAACGCTTCGGGGCCGATCATCGCCAGCGTAGCAATATAATATGCACAATCTGCCGCCGTAAACATGGCCGGACCTGACACCGTTCCACCGGGCCGCAGATTTTCCTCGGTAATCTTCATCCTCAGCTTAAGTCTTCGAGGTTCTAGCTCCAGAACCTCGAAGGCACCTTTCATCTGTGGAAATTCCTTGTCTAGAAAATCGTGTATTTCAGGAATGGTCATCTTAGGTTTCATTTTGTCTTCCCAAATTCTTCGCCGCGTGGAACTGTAAGGAGAACATATTAGGAGATTCCCCGATGTCCCAGATTTTACTACGCCAAGACCGGAATGCCGTTGCGTCACTGACGATGAACGCTCCGGAAAAACTGAACGCCCTTTCAGAAGAAATGCTGGAGGCTCTGAATTCAGAGCTGGATTCGATCGCCCAAGACCGTTCGATCCGTGCCGTTGTTATCACAGGTGCCGGCAAAGCCTTCTGCGCCGGTCACGACCTGAAACAAATGACAGCTGCACGCCAAACCGAAGACGGAGGCAAAGCCTACTTCAACGACCTGTTCGCTACCTGTGGCGGGCTGATGACAAAAATCACCAAACTCCCCCAGCCAGTTATCGCACAGGTCCACGGCATTGCCACGGCCGCAGGGTGCCAACTCGTAGCCTCCTGCGACATGGCTGTGGCGGCCGAAGGTACGAGGTTCGGCGTAAACGGCGTGAACATCGGGCTGTTCTGTTCGACCCCAATGGTCGCGCTATCGCGAAACATCCCGCGGAAACAGGCGTTCGAGATGCTGACGACAGGTGAGTTCATTAGTGCCGGCAAAGCCCAAGCTTACGGATTGGTTAACCGCGTTGTCGCACCGGAAGAACTGGAAGCCGAAACACTGGCACTGGCCGAAAAAGTCGCGGCGCAGCTTGGTGTGGCGGTGAAGGTGGGTAAGGAAGCCTTCTACAACCAAGCCGAAATGACTCTGGAACAAGCCTACGCATACACCGGCAAAGTCATGGCCGAAAACATGCTGTTCCGCGACACCGAAAACGGTATCGCAGCGTTTCTGGATAGACGCCACCCCGAGTGGGATCAATAACGCCGAGCGCAGCGAGGCTACCCCCAACGGGAGGGTTTTGATCTTTGATCAAGACCTGACGGACGGGAGCACTCCCGCCTGATTGCCGCTTCCCCTACGGGAAAGCGGCGCCAGTTGGGCCAAGCCTCGCTGCGCTCGGCGTCTGTTATTTGCGGGAAATCTTTTGTTCAGCCGGAAAGGCCGCATCAAAGCGTGCTTTAAGGGCGAGTACGAATAATGTCACAGCCCCGAGCTGATGCACGATTGCGACGAAAACAGGGGCCGCATAGAGAACCGTCACGATCCCTAATACCACTTGACCGAAAAGCAGCACGATCATCCAGTCATAACTGGACCTCACCGCCGCAAGCGCGCTTTTGCGGCTCCGCCACCAGACATATCCGCCAAATGCAAACGCAATGTAGCCAAGCAGGCGGTGGTTAAATTGAACCAGCGCCGGGTTTTCAAAAAAGTTGGACCACATCGGCACATAGTCAAAACTCTCCGACGGCAGGAACGAGCCAGCCATACTCGGCCACGTCGGAAAACTGCGCCCAGCATCAATGCCAGCCACCAGCGCCCCAAGCAGTATCTGCAGGAATAGCACCACGACCAGAACCGTGGTCAAACCTCCCAACCCAATTTCCCGCCGACGCCGTGCCTGTAACAAATCCGCGCTCTCGCGACGCAACTCAAATACAAACCACGCGATCAGCCCCAGAATAAAGAATGCCAACCCGAGATGTGTCGCCAAACGATAGGAGGCAACATCGACCATCCGACCCTCAAGTCCCGAGGAAACCATCCACCATCCGACAGCACCCTGAAGACCACCAAGCGCACCTACGCCAATCAACCGTCCATTCCAGCCCGTCGGAATTTGCCGACGCACGGCGAACCACACAAATCCTACGAACCAGACCAACCCGACAAAACGACCGAGGAAACGGTGTCCCCACTCCCACCAGAAAATACCTTTGAACTCGGCCATCGTCATGCCGGCGTTTTGATGCAGGTATTCAGGCGTCGCCTTGTATTTGTCGAATTCAACGACCCACGCAGCCTCGTTCATCGGTGGCACAGCGCCTGTTACCGGCTTCCACTCCGTGATCGACAAACCACTGTCCGTTAGCCGCGTCATGCCGCCTATGACAATCATCAGGACGACCAGCGCAAACAACGCCATCAACCAGCCGGAAATCGCCCGACGCGCAGACTTGCGTTTGGGTTTCGGTGCGCGCACCTCGGTCTTCTCGCCGCTCACGTCCTCGAAAATACTACGTGCCATCTGTATTCCTCCGTTACCGAAAACCTAGGGGCAGCGCTTGTCGGGATCAATCCCGATAAGTCGTCTTTGGGCCCTTCTCGGCCAAGGCTTTGAAAATTCCGTGCAAAGTCCGCACATCTGCATCCGTCAACGGCAAGCGCGACAGCATGTTCCAGATGTTTTCCACCATAGAAACCCGCTTCTGCTCCGGCCAGAAAAAGCCGATCTCGTCGAGTCGTGCCTCGAGCTTCTCGGCCAGTTTCTGCACTTCGATACCTTCTGCAAACCGCGTTCCAGCCATTTCGACTACCTCGGCAATCACCGCGTCCGAATGGCGTCGCCACTCATAGGCCGTCAGCAACACCGACTGCGCTAGGTTCAGCGAGGCAAACGCCGGATTGACCGGAATCGAAATCAACGCATTGGCCCGCACAATATCGTCGTTCTCCAAACCCGCGCGTTCCGGTCCGAACATCACACCAACCTTTTGGCCAGTCGCTATCAACTCGCGCGCATGCGCCATCGCACGTTCCGGCGTCATCACCGGCTTGGTTAAATCCCGGCTTCGCGCCGTGGTGGCAAAAACATAGTTGAGATCAGCCAACGCTTCGCCCGTCGTCTCCGTCACCTGCACTTGATCGAGCACGCGCCCCGCACCCGAAGCCATTGCAATTGCCTTCTGGTTCGGCCAGCCGTCGCGCGGTTTAACAAGGCGCATACGATCAAGACCAAAGTTCCACATTGCCCGCGCCGCGCCGCCGATGTTCTCGCCCATTTGCGGGTTCACCAGAATAAATGCGGGCGTCGGCCCCTGCCAACCCTCATCCTTTGCGTGATCTGTCCCAGACATGATGTCTCCCTTTTCAGTTGCGCGCGTGATACGATGCAATGATCAAGGATGCAAATGGAGAAAACCATGGCTTACGACGAAGGAATAGCCCAAATCCTGCGCGACTCTCTATCCGATACTGACGGGATCGTCGAAAATAAAATGTTCGGCGGTAACGCATTCATGCTAAACGGCAACATGCTGTGCGGCGTGCACAAAAACGGCGGCATGGTCGAAGTGACGGACGAATACATCGCCGACGACGCCTTCCGTGAAGCCCTACTGACGCTTGCGCGACAATTCGTCGGAGCCTTGCCACCCAAATAACTGTATACAAACGTATACAAGGCTTCACATTGTCACATTATTCGGGTAAACAACGCCCAAACGAACGAATCCACATAGGGGAACCAACATGGACAAAATTAAAGTCGAAAATCCGGTCGTCGAACTAGACGGCGATGAAATGACACGCATCATCTGGAAGTTTATCAAAGATAAACTGATCCTGCCCTATCTCGACATCGACCTGAAGTACTATGATCTAGGCATCGAAGAGCGTGACCGCACCGACGACAAGATCACCGTTGATGCCGCCGAAGCTATCAAGAAATACGGCGTTGGCATCAAATGTGCGACCATCACCCCTGACGAACAGCGTGTTGAAGAGTTCGGCCTCAAAGAAATGTGGCGCTCCCCTAACGGAACAATCCGCAACATCCTTGGCGGCGTGGTGTTCCGCGCTCCGATTATCTGCGAAAACGTCCCGCGTCTTGTTCCCGGCTGGACACAACCGATCGTTATCGGCCGTCACGCATTTGGCGACCAATATAAAGCCACCGATTTCCGTTTCCCTTGTGCCGGTAAACTAACGATGAAATTCGTCGGCGAAGACGGCACGGTGATTGAGCGCGAAATCTACGACGCCCCATCCGCAGGTGTTGCAATGGGCATGTATAACCGCGACGATTCGATCCGCGATTTTGCACATGCATCCATGAACTACGGCCTGAAAATGGGCTGGCCTGTTTACCTGTCGACCAAGAACACGATCCTGAAAGCCTACGACGGCCGCTTCAAGGACCTGTTCCAGGAAGTTTTCGACGCCGAGTTTGCCGAAAAATTCGCCGACGCTGGCATCACCTACGAACACCGCCTGATCGACGACATGGTTGCAGCTGCGATGAAATGGTCCGGCGGTTTTGTCTGGGCTTGTAAAAACTACGACGGCGATGTGCAGTCAGACACCGTAGCACAGGGCTTTGGCTCGCTTGGCCTGATGACGTCGATCCTGATGACACCGGATGGTCAAACCGTTGAAGCCGAAGCAGCGCACGGCACAGTGACCCGTCATTACCGTCAACACCAGAAGGGTGAAGCAACCTCGACCAATTCCATCGCATCCATCTATGCATGGACTGGCGGTCTGAAGCATCGCGCCAAACTGGACGACAACGCAGCCCTGATGAACTTCGCCGAAACATTGGAAAAAGTCGTCGTGGATACTGTTGAAAGCGGCTTCATGACCAAAGATTTGGCGCTGTTGGTTGGACCGGACCAGAAATGGTTGACCACCGAAGGCTTCCTCGAAAAAATCGACGAGAACCTGAACAAAGCGCTGGCTTGATCTAACAGCGCAGCATTAAGATCAAGGGCGGCCAGCACGGTCGCCCTTTTTCTTTGGGGGAACACATGCCAATTCATTATGTATATCTAACGATCGCCGTCATTACTGAAACCATCGGAACTGCGGCCATTCAAGCGTCGGAACAATTCACCAAGTTCTGGCCCTCCGTACTAATTTTGGCGGCCTATGCGACGTCGTTCTATTTCATGTCCCTGACCTTGAAGTACATGCAAGTGTCCGTCGTCTACGCAATCTGGGCAGGTCTGGGCATTGTTTTCATCGGCATTATCGGTTGGCTGGTCTTCAAACAGTCGCTAGATTTGGGAGCAATCGCGGGCATGGCCCTGATCATCGCAGGCGTCGTTGTCATCAACCTGTTTTCAAACAGCGCGACACATTAACAGCAGCGGTACGGTAGGAAATCCGACATAATTACCTGATCGCCTTCTATCTCCCTAAACGTTCCGGCGGGCGGCGTCGACCAATCTTCCTGATCCGCATCCAAGTGTTCGGAGTTGTCGCCAGCCCGTTACCGATAGCCTGCAAAAACATCGCTTCGCTAGGAGTTGACCCTTTGCGGTAAGCATATAACGAGTCCGGTATCAGTCGCACCCCGTCAAAACCGCCCATCTGGCCATAATACATAAACGACTAGTTCTAATAGACAAACGGATAGCAATTATTCCGGCTCATCGCACTACCGGTCAAGGCCATATCTAAGCGGCCCAGCGGCACATGCTACGCCCCTTCGACGATCACCAAATCACGGTTGGAGTTCTTCAACGCGATCGGCAAAATCGCTTGATACACATCGGAAGCGTAAAACGCCTTGGCCGTCGCCACATCCGGCATCTCGATCACAACATGCCGATCAGGACCGGAGCCTTCGATCTGCTCGAACGCCCCCGCCTTGACCAGAAACTTGCCGCCGAAGCTTTCGGCAATCGCAACCGTTTGCGAGGCGTATTCCTTGTACGCCTCAAGATCCGTCACTTCGATCCGTGCAATAATATAGGCAACCATTTATACACCCTCAACGAAAGTATACTCGCGATCCGCTGCTGGCAGACCGTAAGAAAGCGCCTCTTGATACTCCGGCGAATGGTAAAACGTCTTTGCGGTCTCCATGTCGCCAAAACGGATAATCACATTACGCTCGCGGCCCTTGCCTTCCATGTGCACACAGTCGCCACCACGGGCCAGAAAAGTGCCGCCGTATTTGGCAACTGCCGGACCGGCGATCTCCGCATACTTCGCGTATTCCGTTGCATCCGTCACATCGATATGAACCATCGCATAAACAGCCATGTCTTAACCCTCCAAAAGTTTTTCTGCGGCGGCGATCGCTTCGGCCGATTTCGAAGCATCCGCCCCGCCCGCCTGCGCCATATCAGGGCGTCCACCGCCCCCTTTACCACCAAGTTCCACCGCCGCGACCTTAACCAGATCAACCGCCGAAATACGGTCGGTCAAATCATCGGTAACACCCGCAGCCACAGCAGCCTTGCCGCCGGTATCCGCAATCAACAATACCGCACCTGAACCAAGCCGTGCTTTATGCTCGTCAATCAGTCCGCGCAAATCCTTACCGGAAACACCCGTCAACGCCTGCGCGAAGAACGGTACACCGTTAATCTCTTTCGCCGCCGTATCGGCCTTGGCACCGCCGGACATCGCCAGTTGCTTACGCAAATCCGCTATCTCGCCCTGTAAGTTCTTACGCTCGGCCATCAACGCCTTGATCCGCTCCGCCAATTGATCGCTTGGTGCTTTCAATGCAACGGCGGCCGCGTTCAACGCGTCATCATTCGCCGAGATCAACGCCAACGCGCCCTCGCCCGTCACCGCCTCGATCCGGCGGACGCCGCTCGCAGATGCGCTCTCGCTAACAAGTTTAAACATGCCGATATCACCGGTACGCTTCACATGCGTGCCACCGCAAAGCTCCAGCGAATATGTATCGCCCGAGGTACCCTTGCCGCTACCGGTTTGCGTACCCATCGAAACAACGCGCACTTCGTCGCCGTATTTCTCGCCAAACAACGCCTGCGCGCCCAGATCACGCGCCTCGTCCGGAGTCATTATCCGCGTTTCAACCGGCGTGTTCTGGCGGATATATTTGTTAACTTCCGCCTCGACCTTACCGAGTTCCGCCGCGCTCATTGCCTTTGAATGGCTAAAGTCGAACCGCAAGCGATCCTCCGCATTCAAAGACCCACGCTGCGCCACATGATCGCCCAGCGAAGTCCGTAACGCCTCGTGCAACAGGTGTGTAACCGAGTGGTTCGCCCTGATCGCCGTCCGTCGTGCATGATCAACTTTCAACTCGACCGCTTGTCCGACAGAAAGTTCGCCCTCAAGCACCTCGGCCATATGCACAAACAAGCCCTGCTTTTTCTTTACATCATTGATCTTCGCCGCGCCGCCATCAAAACTTAGCACGCCGCTATCTCCGACCTGACCACCGGATTCCGCGTAAAACGGTGTCTGGTTAATCACAACTTGCACCGCTTCGCCGACCTTCACCGAATTCACAGCTTTGCCGTCCTGAACCAACGTCAAAACCTGCCCCTCGGCGACCTCGGTGTCGTAACCAAGGAATTCCGTTGTGCCGTGTTTATCAGCCTCGTCGAACCAGACGGTTTCATCCGCCGCCTCGCCAGAACCGGACCAAGCCGCCCGTGCTTTGGCTTTCTGTTCGGCCATAGCCGTATCAAAGCCGTCCGTATCAACCGCGTGACCCTTCTCGCGCAACGCGTCCTGCGTCAGGTCGAGCGGGAAGCCATAAGTGTCGTAAAGCTTGAACGCCGTCTCGCCGGCAAGTTCCGCCCCCTCAGGCAAACCTTCAAGTTCATCATCGAGCAGCTTCAAGCCACGATCCAACGTTGTCTTGAACCGCGTCTCTTCCAGCAACAGTGTTTCTTCAATCATGCTTTGCGCGCGCGACAGCTCGGGAAACGCCTGCCCCATCTGCTTAACCAGCGCCGGAACCAGCGAATGCATCACCGGATCCTTCGCACCCAAAAGATGCGCATGCCGCATCGCGCGGCGCATAATCCGGCGTAAAACATAGCCACGCCCCTCATTCGAAGGCAAAACCCCGTCCGCAATCAAGAACGAAGTCGAGCGCAAATGGTCCGCAATCACACGGTGATGTATATTCCCCTCACCATCCGGATCAACATTCGTCGCATGTGCCGAGGCCTCGATCAGGTCACGCATCAAATCGGTGTCATAGTTGTCGTGTTTGCCCTGAAGCAACGCGCCCAGCCGCTCCAAACCCATTCCCGTGTCGATCGACGGTTTCGGCAAATCGTCCCGATTACCGTTTTCCTGCTGTTCGTATTGCATGAAAACTAGGTTCCAGATTTCGATGAACCGATCCCCGTCTTCCTCGGGCGAACCCGGAGGGCCGCCCCAAATGCTATCACCGTGATCATAGAAAATCTCGGTGCATGGTCCACATGGGCCCGTCGCACCCATCGACCAGAAGTTGTCATCTGTCGGAATTCGGATAATCTTGTCGTCACTCAATCCCGCGTATTTCTTCCAGATCGAAGCCGCATCGTCATCCGTATGATAAACCGTAACCAGCAGTTTGTCTTTCGACAGCCCGTATTCCTTGGTCAGCAAATCCCAAGCGTAGGCGATAGCTTCCTCCTTGAAGTAGTCACCGAACGAGAAATTCCCCAACATTTCGAAAAACGTGTGATGCCGCGCCGTATAGCCGACGTTATCCAGATCATTGTGTTTACCACCAGCGCGCACACATTTTTGGCTGGTCACAGCTCGCGTATAATCGCGGTGCTCCAGACCGGTGAATACATTCTTGAACTGTACCATGCCGGCGTTCGTAAACATCAACGTCGGATCATTGCGCGGCACCAACGAGGAACTGCTAACCACCTCGTGGCCGTTCGCAGCGAAATTATCAATAAAAGTGCTGCGGATGTCATTCAAACTAGCCATGATCAAATTCCCGTTCTCAAGCCGCTGGCACGGCATGTATTTCAAGTCAAAACGGGTGTATCGCGCTCAATCAAAACTGTCCACAGGTTAGCAACGAAAACGGACCACCCTAATTGTAAAGTGGTCCGTCAGGATACTGGTTACTGCTCGCACTTAATCTTCTAAAACATCCGAACTCTGGTTAGCCCCGATATCAAAGTCCAAACCATGCGCCGCACGGATCTTGTCCTCGATATCCAGCGCCATTTCCGGATGCTCTTTCAGGAAGGTCTTGGCATTTTCTCGGCCTTGTCCAATCCGCTCATCCCCGTAGGAAAACCACGAACCCGCTTTGTCAACCAAACCGGCTTTTACACCCAGATCAATCAGCTCACCCGTCTTGGAAATTCCTTCGCCATACATGATGTCGAATTCGACCTGTTTGAACGGCGGCGCGACCTTGTTTTTGACAACCTTAACGCGCGTCGCATTGCCGACAACTTCGTCACGATCTTTCAACGCACCAATGCGGCGGATATCCAAACGTACCGAGGAGTAAAACTTCAGCGCGTTCCCGCCCGTCGTCGTTTCCGGCGAGCCAAACATAACCCCGATTTTCATACGAATCTGGTTAATGAAAATCACCATACAATTCGAACGGCTAATTGCCCCTGTTAGCTTCCGCATAGCCTGAGACATCAGTCGTGCCTGCGCGCCAACCTGATGGTCGCCCATGTCACCCTCTAGCTCCGACTTCGGTGTCAGCGCCGCAACCGAGTCCACGACAACAACCGAAACTGCGCCCGAACGCACCAGCGTCTCGGTGATTTCCAGCGCCTGTTCACCGCCGTCAGGTTGCGAGATCAACAGCTCGTCCAGATTAACATTCAGCTTTTTGGCATAAGTCGGGTCCAGCGCATGCTCCGCGTCGACAAAGGCACAAATGCCGCCCTTTTTTTGCTCCTCGGCAATAACATGCAGCGCCAGCGTCGTCTTGCCAGAACTTTCCGGCCCGTAAATCTCGATAATACGGCCCTTCGGCAACCCGCCGATCCCCAGTGCAACGTCCAGACCGATGGAACCGGTCGAGGTCGCCTCGATATCCATCACCGCATTGTCCTGACCCAATTTCATAATCGAGCCCTTGCCGAAATTACGCTCGATCTGGCCCAATGCCGATTCTAGCGCTTTTTGCTTATCCATATCGCGTCTCTCGCCCAAATCCAGAAGGTTTTTCGCTGCTTTAGCCATTTTGTGCTTCCTTATTTCATATCTTGCATACTCGGGCAATCACTGCTTATGTTCGCCTCTTGTTCTCTTTCGTCCAACATGAGACCAAAACGAGAACATTGCAACAAATATTTTCACTATTTCCATCTTTCGCTATTTTTGGTTACTGAAAGGTAAAAGTTTGAAAAAATAGTCCGGATACCCGTGCATGTTGATTTCGCTAAGCAAAAAACTGACATTTCTGGCGATGCCCAAAGCCGCGTCGACCAGTATCGAAAAGGCGTTGCAGCCATATTGTGACATTGTTTTCCAGAACAATCCGCGCGTAAAACATATTCGCTACCGACGCTACAATCGGTTCATTGTACCTTATGTCGAAAAGTCCGGATTCGGTCCGTTGGAAACAACTTGCCTGTTTCGCGAGCCCGCCGACTGGCTGTTTAGCTGGTATAAATACCGTGCCAGACCGGCAATAAACGGCAAACCGCAGAGCACCGGTGGAATGACTTTTGACGAATTCACCGCACGATACATTGCAGAAGACACCGTCGTTTCCGACATCGGGCGCACTTCTAGATTCGTTGCCGGTCCTGACGGCAACCCAGCCGTTAACCACATTTTCCGGTTCGAGAACCTTTCCACCTATATCGCCTTTTTGGAAGAACGGTTTGAGCAAAAGCTGGCTATCGAACATCTAAATCAATCCCTGCAACTCGACTACACGCTATCGAGCGAACGCCAAGCGCAACTCGAACAGTACCTTGCGCCGGAGTATGAAATCTACGAAGCCGCGCGGCGTTAATAGTTCAAGCTTCGATCTGTTCCTTTACCTTCTGCGTCAACTCCACCAGCGAGAATGGCTTTGCAAGAAAGGCCGCGTTGGGAATATCCGGCTTGCCGTCCTGAAAGGCCTCCTCGGCATAGCCCGAAACAAACACCACCTTCGAATTCGGCCGCGTATCCATCGCTTCACGCACCCAGGTTGGACCGTTTTTGCCGGGCATCACCACGTCGGAAACAAACACGTCGAACTCGCTTCCTTCGGCCAGAACCGATAATGCTTCCTCGCCCGAAGACGCCTGTGTTACCGAATACCCGCGTAGTGCCAGTGCGCGGGCGGCAAACGCGCGTACCGGAGCTTCGTCCTCGACCAGTAGCACACGTCCGCGACCTGTATCATCGCTTTCGGTCGGCTGCGCGACAACTTCTACCTCGGAGATATCCTCCAGATCATCATTTACCGGTAAATAAATCGAAAATAGCGTTCCGCCCCCCTGCTCGCTATCCACAAAAACGAAACCTCCGGTTTGCTTAATAATGCCATAAACCGTTGCAAGCCCAAGCCCTGTACCCTCGCCAATCTTTTTCGTTGTGTAGAAAGGTTCAAAAATTTTGCTGATATTGTCCTTGGGTATGCCCGTCCCCGTATCCCTCACTTCGACAATTACATAGTCGCCGGGATGAACCACGGCCCGGTCGCGACGCAACTCCTTAGCCAATGTCAGGTTTCGTGTCCGGATAACCACGGTTCCGCCGAGCGGCATTGCATCACGAGCGTTCACGACCAAATTCATGATCACCTGTTCGAATTGCCGCTCGTCGACCCGAACCGGCTTTAGATCGGCACCATGTTCAGTATGCAATCCAACCTTTTCCCCCAACAAACGGTTCAGCAAATGCGAGAGTTCGGCAAGCGTATCATCCAGCCGCAACGATTTCGGGCGCAGCGTCTGCTTGCGCGAAAAGGCCAGCAGTTGCCGGATCAGTGCCGCCGCACGGTTGGCGTTTTGTTTGATTTGCGTCAGGTCATCATAGTCCGGCGCCATCGTGTCCGAGCGGTGCAACAGCAAATCTGCATGACCCGTTATTGCCGTCAAAATATTGTTGAAGTCATGCGCAATTCCACCGGCCAGTTGCCCGACAGCCTGCATTTTCTGGCTTTGTACGAACTGTGCCTCAAGGGTTTTCAGCTCCGTCGCGTCACTTAAAACCGCCAGCACCGTCGTCCGACCATTCCGTTTCATCCGCGACATGGTCACCTGAATAAAGACCTCCTGCCCGTCACGCTTGCATCTCGCCATTTCGGGACGCCCCAGACCGAAACCCTTCATCGTATCCACCATGCGGTCGCGGATCGAACGGCCCAAGCCCTCGACCATACTATCCAGCGTCAGGCCGCCCATATCCTGTTGCCCAAGCAACGCGTTTGCGGCGGCGTTGGCTTGCAATATCTCGCCATCCTCTGCCGCCTCGATCATCGGCACAGGAAGATCATCGAACAGGTCGTGACCAACATAAGCTGGCTCTTCAACAACCAATGAATCCCTCGTCTCGGCGACACGAAACAGACGAATCAACGTCATTAAAAAGTAGAAAAATGCACCACCGAGCCCGATGGACGCCAGAAAATAGCCAAGCGGAAACTTGAAATACACCGACAGCAACAATGCCTGCACCAGTGCCAACAGTCCGAGCGCCGATTTAACCGCCCCCCAACCCGCGCTTTCTATAGTCCGCGGCGCGGGTATCCCAGTGTCGACCGATTCTAATGCCATCATAAACCCAGTACAATTCAGAACGCTAAACGCTACTGAACCACCCTAGGGGTTAATAAACCGTTTACAACCTATAATTGTATGGCGCTATTTTCTGGACAGCCTTGCGGAATAAAACCCGTCGCCGCCCTGCACCGGAGTCAGCGTCACTTCTTCGCTCAACTCCCAACCGGGATTGCGCGCAAGAAACGCCTGAACCTGATCGCTATTTTCGGCCCGCAGGATCGAACAAGTTGCATACGCCATCGTTCCACCCTTGCGAACAAAGCGTGCGGCCTTGTCCAGAATTTCCGCCTGTAGCGCTGTGACCTTTTCTATAAAAGCCTGATCCAAACGCCATTTGGCATCAGGATTGCGCCGCCATGCCCCGGTGCCTGTGCAAGGGGCGTCAACAACCACCAGATCACAGGACGGGTCATTCTGGCGTAATGCCTCGCTCGATAAAACCTGCACGGTTGCGCCGGCCCTGCGCGCTCGCTCGGGCAGATCACTCATACGGCGAGCGTTCGCGTCATGCGCCATCAGCACGCCCTTGCCACCCATATGCGCGGCCAGCGCCAGAGTTTTACCGCCGCCACCAGCGCAATAATCCAGAACGGTCATGCCACGCTCCGCACCACAAAACGCGGCTACAACCTGACTGGACACGTCCTGCAATTCGACCAGACCGTAATCATAAGCCAGACTGCGTGCCAGCTTTCGCGGGTTCTGGGTGATCCGCAGCGCCATTTCGTTCAGCGGATGCCGCTCTGTGAAAATCAGGTCGCGCGCCAACATGCGTTCGGCATCGTCGACCGT